>Ga0209958_1000104_pt1 | contig 272612 bp, 240 predicted proteins | sample ThiBio_inoc_plan_FD_183942 | JGI IMG/M metagenome (GOLD analysis project Ga0209958, IMG submission 183942) | Wastewater bioreactor microbial communities from Cape Town, South Africa - Thiocy_inoc_plan (SPAdes) | ecosystem: Engineered > Bioremediation > Thiocyanate > Unclassified | place: South...
ACGCGGGATGCTGTTTTACCGCTTGCTGCAGCAAGCGGTGGTTACGCCGCCAGTGACGTATGGGGATGTCGTGAGCAAGAGCAGCGGGGACAGGCAATCGGATACGATTGCTGGATGAAATCACAGTATCAACGGGGCTGCTGGAGCTAAATAGATACCCCTTTGAGACATACAGTAGTGTCGCATGCCGAAGACAGGTTGACGCTGGGCAGTGCCTTGTGGCGGATGGGCGGGCTGTCCCCCCGCAGCTGCCTTGAAAGAAAATCCCCGCACAGCTACAGGAGAGCAAAGATGCAGGGGGGAAATGCGTGGGGATTTGCGCTGAACTGCGGTTCGCTGCTGCGCTGCAGGCCATGGGCAATGGCAAGCGCAAGCTGTGTTCCGGGTGGGGCGAAAAGTGTGCAACGCATCCTGCTGCGGGTGCTGTGGTTTGCGGTGCTGCTATGCATGGTGGGTGCATCGGGCGCATGGGCACAGCAACCCGCATCGTCGGCTGCCCAGGCAGGCAGCCCTGCGCGCCAGCAGTTGCTGGCGCAGGAGCTGGTGCCGCAGCACCCTGCCCGGTACGCATGGATGCGCGCGGCAGAGGCCCAGGGACAAGGGGCCGATGCGCTCTATCTGCGGCTTGCATTGCTCGACGAATGGTTGCTCGCCCTGGAAGGGCGGCCGGCGAAGGCCAGTCGCACCATCGAAGTTGCCATCGCTCACGGGCGCGAGGTCGATGCGGACGATCTGCAGCGCCGGGCGCGTGCGGTCTGGCCCTCCCTCCTCAAAGCCCAGCTGCGGCCGCTATGGGACATGGACGGCCCCGATGTTCCGCTGCCGTCCGAGCTGGATGCCCTGGGCGCGGACAGCATTGCCCAAGAAGGCCCTGGCCTCTGGGTGCACCGGGCCAAAGATGGCCGGCCTCGGGGCCTTTACCTTTGGCTGGGCGTGCGCAATGGGCTGGGCGAGCCCGTGCCTTTGCCGGAGTTTGCGCTGCGCCTGGGCCGCCCCGGCCAGCAGGCGGCTGCGCCGTTGATGCAATGCTATTTGCCCCGCTACAGCACGCGGCAGCTCATCCCGCCGCAAAGCACGCAGCATTACCTGTGCCGCGCGGGCGAGGGTGGCCTTGGGCTGCCGCCGCCCGGCGTCGGGTGGCTGGCGCAGATGGGTGAGTGGTTCAGCCAGGGGGCGTCCCTGCAGACCGAACTGCCCCAGCACGACCAGGCCTTGTCGCGCACGGGCCGGATCCTGGGCCAGGTGGACAACCCGGCGGTAGACGACTTCCTGCGTGGTGCCCGTGAATCCAACGAGAAGCAGCAACAACTGCAAAGAGAACGAGCCCAGGCGGCGGCCGCAGCGGCCGCAGCGACCAAGAAGGCCCGTGACGCCACGCCAGTGCGCAGCTCTGGCGAGTCGCTGCCGCTCTGGCTCAAGCGCCTGCTGTTCTTGGGCGGGGTGGTGGGCGCATTGGTGCTCTATGGCCTGCTCGCGCACCACGTCAGCGTGGCAGTGGCGTCCGGGGTGCTGTGGTTGGGCCTGGCCATTCCGAGCGCGATCTACTTGCGTTCGATCTGGACCATGGGCGGGACCGATGGCTGGGGCAAGCTCGTGGCCATCGTCCTGTCAGGTGCAGCCATCGCGGCGCCTTTTGTGGGAACGCTCGCCGCGTACACGGTCTACAAGCTTGTGGTGAGCGCGCGGGCGCGCCGCAAGGCGATCCTCTTTTTGCTCGGCGTGATCGTGGTCATCGTGCTCAATGCGCTGGAGCGGTGGTTGTTCTGGTGACAGCAGGCTCCGCACGCCCGCAGCGGCGCAGGGCCTGGGCCTACAGCGCGGCGCGGCCAGCGGCGCTAGGGTGGAGGGACTCCACGTTGCATACCAAGGCCCCGCATGAAAACGACCCCCACAGCCCCCCGCAAGGAAGAGGAGATCATCCCCTCCGCTCCTGTGCCCGCCCGCACCGAGCGGCGCGTGAACACCACCCAGCCCCAGCCGCACCCCGGCAGCGGACCCGAAGACCTGAGCGGGCCTGAACCCCGCCTGCCCCACGAGCGCGACGAGGCGGTCAACATGACCGACGGCGAACCCGACGCAATGATGGAGCAGGCCTACCGTGATGTGAAACGTGGACTGCAGGACACGGACCGGGGGCCACCGGCCGACAAGGCGTACCAGAAGCAGAAACGGTAATGCTGCTAATTTGATAGCTATATGCGCTTGATGGATAAGCGCTAGAGGCCAATTCTTATCAGTTTTACGGCACCCGCGCCGCCCTGAACCAGCGCGGCAGGTGGTCATGGGCGTGCACCAGCGATTCGAGCACGCCGTGGCTGCGCTCCACCACCTCGATGCCCGGCGCTCTGAGGTCCGGCACGATCACTACCGCGACCCCTGCGGCTTGCGCTGCGCGTGCGCCGTTCTCGCTGTCTTCAAACGCCAAGCACTGTGCGGGGTCCACGCCCAGGCGCACAGCCGCCAGCTGGTACAGGGCGGGGTCGGGTTTGCCGCGCGGCACCTCGTTGCCGCCAGCCCAGGCGTGAAAGTGCTGCAGCACGCCCACCCTGCCCAGGCGGTGCTCGATCTCGTCGCGCCGCGACGATGAGGCCACCGCGCAGGGCACGCCTGCTTGCCGCAAGGCGTGCAGCAGCGAGGCGGCGCCGGGTTTGAGGGGAAACAGGGGCTCTGGCCCTGCGTCCCTCAGGCGCGCAGCCACATCGGACTGCACCTGTTCGAACATCTGCGGACCACCCAGCAAAGCCGTGAGCATGGTGTCGGAGTCGGTGGAAGCGCGCCCCACCACCTGCAGGTAGTCGGCCTCTGCCAGTGCAATGCCCCGCGCCCGTGCGGCGTCCAGCCAGGCGCGCAGAGTCACGCGCTCGGAGTCGACCAGCAGTCCGTCCATGTCGAAGATGGCGGCGGTGAAGGGCGGGCGAGGTGTCTGCATCGAAATATGATGCCTGCAAAAACCACTGCTTCAGTCCATCCGAGGGAACATGGAAACCACGACGCGATTCACGCTGGTCTGCAAGAACGATACCGATGCCGATGCACTGCATGCGGTTTTCAGCACTCCCGATGGTGCCGGGCTTGAAGCGGCAGTCAGGGCCTTCTTCGCGGCCCGCAAGATCAGCATCCACCCCACGGACTACCTGGGCTTTGACCGCTGCGAGCGTTCGGGCCTGGTGATCGACGCGGCATTCACCTCGGGCTCCACCGATGTCGGTGATTTCATCAAGCCCTTGTCCAAGGTGTGCCATGCGTTGCACGCCGAGCTGGTGGACGACGAGGTCGCCCACCAGCTTGTATACGGCTTCATCGACGGCAAGAAGAAGCCAGCCGCCGATGTCGTGGCCTTGATGAAGACCCTGGCCCCGACCGCTCAGCTCGGCCGGGTGGGGAAAATCATCGAGGCCGCCGAGCGCGAGCAGAACGACCCGACCTATGCCTTCATCCGCGCCATCGGGTTCTCCAAGAACCAGGCCACCGTGCAGGCCCTGCTGGAGAAGGGGGCCGACCCCAACAGCACATTCTCTTCCGGCTACTCCTGCCTGAACAAGGCCATCACCGACAAGCGCGTGAAGGTCGTGCAGCTCATGCTGGAGCATGGCGCCGACCCCAACCTGCCGCACAAGGGCTATCCGAACCTGTACGAGGCCTGTCGGTTCTCTGCACCCAAGATCGTGGACCTGCTGCTGCAGCACGGTGCCGACCCCGATGGGCGCGCTCAGGGCGCATCGGAAACCAGCTACCCCATCGAGATCGCCATCTACTACCACCAAGCCAAGATCGTGCAGTCGCTGCTGGACAAGGGCGCCACAACCCGCGGCCTGCCCAAGCTGGCCAATTTGCTGGAGCTCACGGCCCGCTCGTTCGACGCCATGTACGAGAACCTGGACGGCAAGCTCGCTATCCTGAAACTGCTGGTGCGCGATCCGGCGTGGAAGGCCGAACTCGTGCAACGCCGTGACCGGCTGACCGGAATGCTCCAGCAGTCGTTCGCTGCCTACAAGTACCAGACGCCCAAGGACCGCAAGGACTTCGACGACATCCTGGATTTCATGGCGGCTGCTTGAAGAAATACTGCGGGCTCAGCCGCGCTGCTGCAGCGCCCGCTCGATCCGGTCACGTCGCACCGTCGTCTTGGGCACCTTGAACGGGAACCACGTGCGTACGTCCTCTTCGAGCCCGATGCCGTGCATGTAGTTGTAGATGGCCTTCTTGAGCGCGCCACCCAGCGCGTCGTGGTCGACGCCCGTGGGGTCGATGAAGGCCACGTCGTTCTTGGCGAAGTCGCCGGGCGGCAGGGGCGCAAGCGTGACGCCGTATTCCTCGGGGTTTTTGCCGACGGGCGAGTGCACGGTGCAGGCAAAGCGGTGGAAGAACCCGCTCTGGATGCAGCCGTTGGCGAACAACTGGCGCACGTACTCCAGCGCGTCCACCGTGTCCTGCACCGTCTGGGTGGGAAAGCCGTACATCAGGTACGCATGCACCAGGATGCCCGCGTCGGTGAAGGCCCGGGTCACGCGCGCCACCTGGTCCACCGACACGCCTTTTTTCATCAGCGTGAGCAGCCGGTCTGACGCGACTTCGAGCCCGCCCGAGATCGCAATGCAGCCGCTGTCAGCCAGCAGCTCGGCCAGGTCGGGGGTAAAGGTTTTTTCAAACCGCACATTGCCCCACCAGCTGATGCCTGCGTTGCGCGCGATCAGTTCGGTAGCCAGCGCCTTGAGTGCCTTGGGCGGTGCGGCTTCGTCCACAAAGTGAAAGCCGGTCTGTCCCGTCTCGTGCACGATCTGCTCGATGCGGTCGGCCAGCACGGCAGCGCTGGCGCCTTCGTAGCGGCTGATGTAGTCCAGGCTTACGTCGCAAAAGCTGCACTTCTTCCAGTAGCAGCCATGCGCCACAGTGAGCTTGTTCCAGCGCCCATCGCTCCACAGCCGGTGCATGGGGTTGAGCATGTCCAGGAGCGACAGATAGCGGTCCAGCGGCAGGCCGTCCCAGGTGGGTGTGCCCACCTCGGCAAAGGCGATGTCGGCCTCCATCATGTTGATGTACTGCACCGCGCCATCCTCAGCGCGCACGAAGGTGCGCACCAAGCGCTGGCGGCCGCGCTCGCCGCGCAGGTGTTCCAGCAGCGCCAGCAATGGGCGTTCGCCCGCGTCCAGCGTCACGTAATCAAAGAAGTCGAACACACGCGGGTCGGCCAGTTCGCGCAGCTCGGTGTTCACAAAACCGCCGCCCAGCACGGTGGCGATGTGCGGGTGCCGCGCCTTGATGGCCTGGGCAATGCGGAACGCCGCATACACGGACCCCGGGAACGGCACGGACAGCAGCACCACGCTGGGCTGGTGCTTGGCAATCGCCTCGTGCGTGAGCTGCTCCAGCAGCGTGTCCACCAGCGTGGGTGTTGCCGCCAGCGCTTTGGCCAGCGGGTCAAACGTGGGCTGGCTGCCCGCCAGCGATTCGGCATAGCGCACAAACTCAAAGCGCTCGTCCACCGCGTCGCGCAGCACATCGGCCAGGTCGTTCAGGTACAGCGTGGCCAGGTGCTTGGCCTTGTCCGTCAGGCCGAGCGCGCCAAAGGCCCAGCCCAGCGGGTCGCCGCCTTCGTCATCCACATACACATCCAGCGTGGCAAAGCGCGGCCCCTCGGGCAGGTAGTTACGGCCCACGATGCGGTGCGCCAGCGTGCTGTCGCGGCCTTGCAAGAAGGCAATGGCGGGGCCGATGGTGGCGAGGTAGCGGTCTTTTTGCGCCGCAAAACTTTGCACGGCGGGGCTTTGCTTTTTGGTGGGCAGTGCGTCCACCTTGGCGGCCACGGCGCGCAGCCCTTCGGGCGAGAGCAGGCGCAGCACCAGCGCCAATGCCAGGTCTTCCTGGAACGCCGTCAGCCCCCGCGAACGCAGAAAGCCCGTGAGGTAGGCGGTGGAGGGGTATGGCGTGTTCAGCTGCGTCATCGGGGGGATGACGGAGAGGACGCGAAGGGACGCAGGAGCAGGGAGTGAGGCGGCGGCGGACATGGTAGGGCCGCCTGGAGCAATGGGCGGGACGCAATTATCGGTTGAGGTCAGAGGCGGGGCTTGTTTCACGCAATCTTGGTCTGCCGACAGGCATCGTCTTTGTGAGGGGCGTGGCTGCCTAGAATCGCCGATCAATTTCTCCAAAGCTCAGTACCCGATGGCGTTCCAGTTCAACTTTCGCTGGCGATTTTTTCGCCCGCTCCCGTCATTGCATTGGGCGGTTCCCTGCATGTTCGTGGCGTCTCTGGTACTGGCGACTGCGGGTAACCAATGCCGAGTCGGCCCAAACTATGAGGGGCTCATCTGGTTGACGGCGATGACCGTGACCGCATTTTGGGTCGCTGTGTATTCAACAGCTGCCTACCAAGGCTGGCGGAGGTGGATGAAGGTCGGAACCAGCGTCGTTTTTGATGTGCTGTGTGTTTCGTTGTTGGCTCTTCCGTTCACCCTCTTTCAGCCAACCTATCAGTGCTACACGGAAAGAGCAAAAGTTGCAGAGATGATGGTTGTTGCATTGCTATACCGTGAAGCCATCACCGAGCGAGCCACCCAGCGACAATCGCTATCCGGTGTGGGTGAAGGGCTGCGGGTTGAACCGACGGGGCGGGTGCACGGTGGCGCCATCTCTGCCAACGGGGTCATCACCTTGTTCTCTGAGGAGCCGAGAGCGTTGGTCGTATTGCGCCCCTCCTTGGAGAACTCCGAAGTGAAATGGGCATGCGAGGGATTTCCTCTGAAGGCAATGACCGCCTCATGTCGGCAGCTTCCCTATCAAACGCGGTGAAAGCTATACAAGATTTGCTTGGGCGCCCGCCAGATAGTTGTTCTTCACCCGCACATAGTGCTCGGCCGAATACTTGAGGTACGCAATCTCTGCATCGGTGAGCGCGCGCTGGCGCACCGCAGGGCGGCCGATGTAGAGGTACCCGCTCTCCAGCACCTTGCCGGGCGAGACCAGGCTGCCTGCGCCCAGCATCACGCGGTCTTCGATGATGGCGTCATCCATCACGATGGAGCCCATGCCGATGAGGCATTCGTTGCCGATGCGGCAGCCGTGCAGGATCACCGAATGGCCCACCGTGACGTAGTCGCCGATGACCAGCGGCGAGCCCTCGGGCTTGCTGGCGTTGCGGTGCGACACATGGCCCATGGTCAGGTCCTGCACGTTGCTGCACACGCCCACGGTGATGCGGTTCACATCGCCGCGCAGCACGGCGTTGCACCACACCGAGCTGTCGCGGCCCAGCGTGACGTCGCCGATGACCTGGGCAGAGTCGTGGATGAAAACGCCGGTGTCCAGGACCGGGGCGGTGTCGAGGTAGGGAGCGAGGGGCATCTTGGTGTCAGGCTGCGTGGAAAGAACGGGCGAGCGTAGTGCAAATCGCACCACACGCTGGGTTGCTGGCCAGGGTGGTGGCGTTGGTCAGCGCGCTGGGGCGCGGCGAGGGGCAGGTTTCGCAGAGGTGGCAACAGGGGCTGCCGCTGCCTTGCCCGTGCTTCCAGCCGGGGATTTTTTTGCGGGGGCCTTGGCCTTCTGGGTGGGCGCGGCGTAGAACCCCAGGAACATGTCCACCGCATCCCCCACCACTTGCGCTTGCTGTGCGGCGCTCAAGGGCGGCTGGCCCATGGCCAGCTGGGGCCAGAACGCAAATGCCTTGACCATGCCCTGCAGTTGCTGCGCGGCGTAGGGAACATCCATGGTGGCGCGCAGGCGGCCATCTTGCTGGGCCGCGCGCAACCAGCGCGGCAGGCCCTCTTCCTTGGCCGAGAGCTTGGCGGTGATGCCGCGCGCGCGCTCGGGGGTGTGCATCATGTCGGCCATGGCCACGCGGCTCAGGTCGATGAAACTCGCGTCGTTGAGCAGGCGCATCTTTTGCGCCAGCAGCTCCAGCAGCTGGTCGCGCAGCGGGCGCGTGGGGGTGTAGGCCAGTTCGTCGGGTGACTGGCTGCGCTCCCACATCAGCAGCAGGATGGCTTCGAACAGTTCTTCCTTGCTTGGGAAGTGGTTGTACACCGTGCGTTTGGACACATCCGCCGCTGCGGCCACGCGGTCCATGCTGGTGCCGTTGAAGCCGTGTTCGCGGAACTCGCCGATGGCGGCCTGCACGATGGCATCGCGCTTGCGGTCGGTCAGGCGAGGGGTGGGCTGGGAGGCAGTCATGCGCAAATTTTACACCGGGTAGTTTACTTTTCTAAAAAGTGAACTACACTGTGCAGTGTAATTTCTATGTCGCAGATCCGGTGTCACTCTCCATCGCCCGCCGCCGCCGTCTGCTCCCGGCACTTTGTGTCGCCTTCGTTGTACTGATCGCCATGGCCTACAGCCTCTTTTCCCGCGCCGCCCAGCCGGTGGCCGCCTATGAACAGTCGCCGCAGTTCGCGGGTGGCAAGTTTCGCAACGTGGCACCCCGCCATGCGCTGGGCGCCCTCAAGACGCTGGAGGTGATGTGGCGCTTTGCCACCGGAAAGCCCGACGACTCGGTGCCGCGCCAGCCCGTGCCGGTGTACGCGGTGATGCGGTCAGACCTGCTGGCCGCGCCCGACCTGAGCCTGTGGCGCCTGGGGCACTCCACCCTGCTGTTCAAGATCAACGGCCAGTTCTGGCTGACAGACCCGGTGTTTTCCGAGCGCGCCTCGCCGTTCCAGTTCATGGGGCCCAAGCGCTTTCATGCTCCGCCCATCACGATTGACGAGCTGCCGCCCATCACCGGCGTGATCCTGTCGCACGATCACTACGACCACCTGGACTACGCAGCCATCCAGAAGCTTGCGCCCAAGGTGGAGCACTTCATCACGCCGCTGGGCGTGGGCGACCGGCTCATAGCCTGGGGCGTGCCGGCGGCCAATGTGCAGCAGTTGGACTGGTGGCAGGGCACCGCCATCGGCGGGCTGCAGCTGGTGGCCACGCCTGCGCAGCATTTCTCGGGCCGGGGCCTGTCGGACGGCAACAGCACGCTGTGGGCCTCGTGGGTGCTGATTGCGGGTCAAGGCGCAGACCAAGTCCGCGTCTTCTTCAGCGGCGACACGGGCTACTTCGACGGCTTCAAGGCCATTGGCGAGCGGTTCGGCCCGTTCGATCTGACGCTGATCGAAACGGGCGCCTACAACGCCGACTGGCCCGACATCCACATGCACCCCGAGGAGAGCCTGCAGGCCCATCTGGACGTGAAGGGGCGCCATCTGTTCCCCATCCACAACGGCACGTTCGACCTGTCGCTGCACCCGTGGGTGGAGCCGTTCGAGCGCATCACCGCGCTCGCAGCAGCAGCGCAGGTGCCGCTGGTGGCGCCCATCATGGGCGAGCGGCTGGACATCCGCGCGCCCGCGCTGTCCACCCACTGGTGGCGCAAGGTAGAGCCGCAGGCCGAGGCCACGGCAGTGGACCGAAGCGTGGCCCTGGCCCCGCAGCCCGGCGCGTGGTGATTTACCGCATGCGCGCCAGCCCGCCCACCACGCGCGCGGCGGCCACGATCTCGGCTTCGCTATAGCCTGCATACCCCAACAGCCAGCCACGCCGCGTGGACTGCATCGCATAGCGCGATAGTGGCGCCAGCATCACCCCGGCGGTGAGCGCCTTGCGGCTCAGGGTCTCGTCGTCACTGCCTGGGGCGGCTTCGTACAGCAGGTGCATGCCCCGGTCGCTGGGCGCCAGCTGAAGGGCCCCACCGCTCGTATCGGCCAGCGCGTCAACCAGCACCCGCTGGCGCGCCTGGTACAGCTCGCGCATCTGCCGCAGGTGGCGCAGCAGGTGGCCTTCTGCAATGAAGCGCGCCAGCACCGCCTGGGTGTCGCCCGGTGCATGCCGGTCGGTGATGGCGCGGGCCATGGCAAAGGCCTCCACCAGTGCGGGCGGCACCACCACAAAGCCCAGGCGCAGGCCGGGGTGCAGTGTTTTGCTGAAGGTGCCCACGTACAACACGCGCTCCGACCCCGGCAGGCTGCACAGCGCGGGTACGCGCTGGGCAGCGCCGCCGTACTGGAACTCGCCGTCGTAGTCGTCTTCCACCACCCAGGCGTCGTGCGTGCGCGCCCATTGCAGCAGCGCCTGCCGCCGCGCCAGGCCCATGCACACGCCGGTGGGGAACTGGTGCGTGGGCGTGACCACCGCCATGCGCGCGCCGGGCCACTGGGCCGCACCCTCGTCGATGCGAAGGCCCTGCGCATCCAGCGCCACAGGCCGCGCCAGCACGCCGTGGCCCAGCAGGCTGGCGCGGATGCCTGGGTAGCCAGGGTCTTCCACCAGCACCTCATCGCCCACGTCCAGCAGCAGCCGCGCGATCAGGTCGATGCCCTGCTGCGAGCCCGAGCACACCACCACCTGCGCCGCATCGCAGCGGATGCCGCGCGACGCCCACAGCCACAGGGCCACGGCCTGGCGCAGGTCGGGGTCGCCGGCAGGGTCCAGGTACTGCGCGCGGGCGCTGCGCTGACGGGGGCTGGCCTGGCGTGCCAGGCGGTCCCACAGGGCAAACGGAAACGTGTCCACTTCGGGCGCGCCGATGCGGAACGCGCGTGCCGCCACATGCGGCGGCCGCCAGCGGGCAGCCGTCTCGGCAATGAGCTGCCCGCGCCGCGAGAGCCCACGCGGCGGCGCCACCAGCCCTTGCGGAGGCGGTGCGTCTGCGGCCTGCGAGACATAGGTGCCGTCGCCCACACGCGCCTCCACATACCCTTCGGCCTGCAGGCGCTGCACGGCCCACAGCACGGTGTTGCGTGACACGCCCAGGCTGGCTGCGTGCTCGCGCGACGGCGGCAGGCGCGTGCCCGCCGGCAGGCGGCCCTGTTCGATGGCGCTGCGCAGCTGTTCGTACACCTGCTGGCGCAACTGGCCCAGGCGCCCGTCCCGGGGGGCTGTGGTCTTGGGATTGGCTCCGGCAACTGGCATGAATTGGCCCCTTGGTTGTGGTAATGCAACCATAAACTGAAGAGCCATTTTAGAAATCCCGGGCTTGTGTTTCCTCCAAGGCCCGGCCACCGCAAGAAAGACCTATCCATGGCCGAGCACACCGCCACTATCACCTGGTCCCGTGGCGACGATGACTTTCTGGACAAGCGCTACCACCGCACCCACACCTGGCAGTTCGATGGCGGCGCCACCGTGGCCGCGTCGTCGTCACCCCATGTCGTGCCGCTGCCGTATTCCGACGCGGCAGCGGTGGACCCGGAAGAAGCCTACGTTGCGGCCCTGTCGAGCTGCCACATGCTGTGGTTCATGGACTTCGCCAGCCGTGCGGGCTATCGGCTCAACAGCTACGCCGACGCGGCGGTCGGCACCATGGCCAAGAACGCGCAGGGGCAGCTTGTCGTCACCCACGTGCAGTTGCGCCCCGTCACGCGCTTTGATGGGGCCCACGCGCCCAGCGCTGCCCAGCTGGACGACCTGCACCACCGCGCCCACACATCGTGCTTTCTGGCCAACTCGGTCAAGACGCAGATCGACTGCGCGCCCGTGCTCGAAGTGGATGGAGCCTGACATGGCCATTGCCAACCGCCAGTTTCAAGTCACCGACCCGGCCGCGCAGCAGGGACTGGTGCAGGCCCAGCCCCTGGCCACCCTGGTCGTGTCGCACGAGGGCACGCTGCATGTGAACCATGTGCCTTTGTATCTGGACCCCTCGCGCGGACCGCACGGCACGCTGGTGGGCCATGTGGGGCGGGGCAACGGCGTGTGGCCGCTGCTGCCGCAACAGGCCGTGGCCGTGTTCCACGGCCCCCAGGCCTATGTGTCGCCCTCGTGGTATCCGTCCAAGGCCATCGACGGCAAGCAGGTGCCCACCTGGAACTACGCCACCGTGCACGCCCACGGCACGCTCAGCGCGGTGGACGATCCAGTGCAGTTGCGCGCCATCCTGCACATTCTGAGCGAGCGGCACGAGGCGCACCGCCCCGACCCTTGGCGCATTGACGATGCCCCGCCCGACTACATCCACAAGCTGCTGGGCGCCATCGTGGGCATCGAGCTGGCGGTGGAGCGTTGGGAAGGCGTCTGGAAGGTGAGCCAGAACCGCACCGACACCGACCGCGCGGGCGTGGTGCAGGGCCTGATGGCCGAGGGCACATCTGCAGCACAAGACATGGCCGCGCTGGTGCGGGTGGCTTGATGCATTGAGTACACGCCAGCATCAATATTGATAGCTTGTGGCGCTTGATAGATAAGCGCTAGAGCCTGTTTTGACCATATTTTTCAGGTGGCTGAAATCGTTCATCACCGTTCGGGCTGAGCCTGGCGAAGCCGTGCGCGGCGCTTCGACAGCCTCAGCGTGAACGGGTTATGGACGAATCATCCCTCCAGCAGCTCCACCCGCAGCGCCACCACTGGCCCGGCCACCGCAGGGTGGGCGGCCAGTGCGTGCACGGCCAGATCTACCGTGGCTTGGGCCACGGCATCGGTCAGCACCAGCACCTGGGGCTCGCTGCCCGTGGGCAGCGCTTTGTCGCAGGCCAGCTCCACACGCTGCACGGGCACGTGCTGCGCCGCCAGCCAGGCACCCACGGCTTCGATCTGCTGGGCGCTGTGCACAGGCACGCGCAGGTAGTGGCGGGTGTGCACGGCTGCGCGGGGCAGCACGGCCAGTTGCTCGTCCATCGCCTGGGGGTGAAACCCCAGGTGCGGCACGCGCTGCTGTGCACGGGTGCCATCCAGGCGCGCCACGTCCACCAGGTCGGCAATCACGGCCGATGCAGTTTGCTCGGACCCCGCACCCGCGCCGTAGAACATCGTCACGCCCGAAGCATCGCCCTTGACCATCACCGCGTTCATGGAGCCGTTCACCTGCGCCAGCAAATGCGCGGCAGGCACCAGCGCAGGTTGCACGCGCAGCTCCACGCCGTCCACATCGCTCTCTTTGCGCCGCTTGGCCACGCCCAGCAGCTTGATGCGAAAGCCCAGCTGCTCGGCGCAGGCCACGTCCAGCCCCTGCAGGCGGGTGATGCCCTCCACCTGCGCATCGGCAAAGCGCACCGGCATGCCAAACGCGTTGGCCGCCAGCAGCGAGATCTTGTGCGCAGCGTCGATGCCCTCGATGTCAAATGTCGGGTCTGCCTCGGCATAGCCCAGCGCCTGGGCCTGCGCCAGCGCTTCGGCAAAGCCAACACCCTCATCGCGCATCTTGCTCAGGATGAAGTTGGTGGTGCCGTTGATGATGCCCGCCACCCACTCGATGCGGTTGGCCGTCAGGCCCTCGCGCAGCGCCTTCACGATGGGGATGCTCACCGCCACCGCGCCTTCATAGGCCACGGCCACGCCGTGCTGGCGGGCGGCGGCAAAGATCTCGTTGCCGTGCGTGGCCAGCAGCGCCTTGTTGGCCGTGACCACATGCTTGCCCGCGCGGATGGCGGCCAGCACCCAGTCGCGCGCAGGGCCGGTGCCGCCAGCGGCTTCCACCAGCACATCCACATCGGGGTGTGTGGCCACCTGCATGGGGTCGTTGGTCAGGGCCACATCTTTGCCCACCACGCTCATGGCGCGGGCGAGGCTGCGGGCGCAGACCACCACCAGCTTGATGTCCCGCCCCGCACGGCCCGCAATCAGCGCCTGGTTGCGCGCCAGCACGCGGAAGGTGCCTGCGCCCACGGTGCCAATGCCAATCATGCCCACGCGCAGGGGGCGCATGGCCGTGGCGGACGACGGCAACAACGGGGCTTCGAGGGACTGGACGGGATCGCGGTACATGGACTTCTCCGGCTAACGAACAAACAAAAAAACCCAGCTGCCAGAGCTGGGTTTCGTGCATTCGTCTTGGGGGAGAAGAGAGCGATCACCAGGTGGCTGCCGAAACGGCCACCTGCGCGTGCTCAGGTGGCCGCGGTGGTAATGGTGGTAATCATTCGTGCACCCAGTGCCCGCTGTTCACCATTGGCCCGCGTGAGTGCGGGCGGCATCATGCCCATGCCTTGGAAGGCAGCGGCGCGTGCGGTGGTGATGGGGAGAGAGGTGAATGACATGAGGGCGCAGTGTACCGGATGCAGGCCGGGGCCTGTCAACCCGCCTGTACGCGCTTATGCGCATCTGTGTGCGCCTGTGGCGCAACGGCCTCACCGGGCCTGGGTGGCCGCCACCCGCACCATGCGGATCGCATCGAATGGGCAGCGCACCGCACACAGCGCGCACCCGGTGCAGCCGGGCGCATCGTGCAGGGTGGAGCACTTGGGGCCCCAGGGCCCCGTGCCCAACACCTGCAGCGACAGCACATGCGGCGGGCACACCGCAATGCACCAGCCGCAGCCGGTGCAGCGCTGGGGGTCGATGGTGGGCAGGGCCTTGGGGGTGGTGGTGGTCATGGGGTGCGGTGGTGCTGGCAGTGTGCCCCTGGAGCGGGCTCCCCACAAGGAGCGCGCTACAGTGCCCCCATGAACGCAGAACCCCACGCCACCATCACCCGCCATCTGTTGATCACCGGCCAGGTGCAGGGCGCGGGCTACCGTTGGTCCATGGCGCAGGCCGCCAATCGACTGGGCGTGACGGGCTGGGTGCGCAACCGCCAGGATGGCCGCGTGGAGGCCTGCGCCTGGGGCCCGGAACCCGCCGTGCTGGCGCTCATCGACTGGGCACACCAGGGGCCGGCACATGCGCGGGTGGACCGCGTGGTGGTAGGCAATGTGCCCGATGGCGGCGAGGCCCCGCAGGGCTTCACGCAGCGCGAGACGGTGTAGCGCCCAGCTGCCTGAGCAACTCCATCGCCCCCGCAGGCGCCCGCTCCTTGGCGCCGTTGATGAAGTACACGAACACATCGCGCGGCCGCTCGCCGCCGGTCCAGGTGCGAACGCCATCGGCCCACTGCGTAATCGCCTCGGGCGTGTAGCCCGTTAGTACGTCGCTCTGGCTGCGCATCAGCCGCAGGTAGGCAAAGTCGGCCTCTGCATCCGCTATGGCCGGAAATTGGTCAGAGTCGGTGTACACAGGCACGCAGCCATACCGGCGCGCCAGCGCCACAAACGCTGGCGTCGCAAAACTCGGGTGGCGCACATCCAGCGCGTGGCGCAGCTGCAGGCCCTCCACCTGCTGTGGCAGCAGCGCCAGAAAAGCCTCGAAGTCGCCCGGCTCAAACGCCTTGGTAGGCATGAACTGCCACACGATGGGCCCGAGCTTGTCCTTCAGTTCCGAGATGCCACTGTCGACAAACCGCGCGATCGAATCGCCCGCGTCCGCCAGCACGCGCCGGTGCGTGGCAAAGCGGTTGGCCTTGAGCGAGAACACGAAGCCCTCGGGCGTTTCATCGCGCCATTTGGCAAAGGTGGGTGGTTTGAAGGTGCTGTAGTAGGTGCCGTTGACCTCGATCGCCGTGAGCTTTCGGCTGGCGTATTGCAGCTCCTTGCTGTGCGCAAGCCCTTCGGGGTAGAAGCTGCCGCGCCAGGGCTCAAAGGTCCAGCCGCCGATGCCGACGCGGATGCGTGGGTTGCTGGCGCTGATCTCGCTCTGCGGGGTGCTGACAGGTGTGTCCACGGCGTTGCCCTTTTGAGAGTCCACGGAGCGGCCACTGTAGCAGCGGCGCTGGTGCGCATGCCTATGCCGGGAGCGCCTCTGGCAGCTCTACCCGCGCCTCCAGTCCCTGGGCGCCATCTGCACGCGGCCCCAGCACCAGCCGCCCGCCCAGGGCCTTGGCCAGCTCGCTGGCAATGGCCAGGCCCAGGCCGGTGCCACCGGTGCCCCGGTTGCGCGAATCCTCCAGCCGCACATAGGGCTGCAGCACGGCGGCGAGGTCCGCCGGGGGGATGCCAGGCCCATGATCGATGACGCGCACCAGGCACTGGCCTGGCCTTTCTGCCTCCAGCGTCAGCTCGGCGGCACCCGCAAACTTGAGCGCGTTGTCCACCAGGTTGCACAGCAGGCGGCGCAGGGCCTGGGGGCGGGTGTCGCAGGTCACATCCACTGCCTGCAGCACTTGTACCGGCAGGCCGGCATCGGCGTAGTCGAGCGCAATGCTCTCCACCAGCGCGCGCAGGTCCACGCGCTGCGCGGGCTCGCGCACGGCCTGCGATGAGCGCGCGTAGGCAATGCCCTCTTCCACCAGCGACTGCATTTCGGCCAAGTCGGCGTGCAGCTTGTCGCGCAGCGTGGTGTCGTCCAGCAGATCCGCGCGCAGGCGCAGCCGGGTGATGGGTGTTTGCAGGTCGTGCGAGACGGCGGCCAGGATCTGCATGCGTTCCTGAAGATGCGCCTGGATGCGCTGCTGCATGTGGTTGAAGGCAACGGCGGCGCGCACCACTTCGCGCGGGCCGTCTTCAGCCAGCGGCACGGTGGGGCGGTCGGCGCCCAGCGCATCGGCCGCATCGGCCAGCGTGCTCAGGGGCCGCGTGGCTGCGCGCACGGCCCACGCGCACAGGCCCACCAGCAGCGCCAGCTGCAGTGCCAGCGCGCCCAGCACCCAGGGCGATATCTGCAGCCGGGGCTCGTCCATGTCCACGGCCAGGGGCGTACCGTCGGCCAGGCGCAGCTGCAGCCGCAGCTCGGTGCCCGGCACATGGGGGTCGATCACCTGCACGGCCCGGTCGGCAGGCAGTGTGGCTGCCACGGCGCTGGCGACCAGACGTGCGAGTTGGGATGTATCTGCGGGGGCGTCCAGCGGTTCGGCCAGTGCAAAGCGGTAGTTGCGGCGCGCCAGCCGGTCCACCCACTGCGCGCGCTCGGTGGCAGGCAGGCGTTCCAGCATGGCGACCGAGCTGGCCACGTCGCTGGCGAAATACGACACCATGGCCCGCCGCATGGTCATGCTGCGCTCGGTGAACGCTAGCACAAACGTCAGCGCATGCGCCAACGCCAGGCCCAGTGCCATCACCAGCAGGATGCGTCCGAACAGTGAGCGCGGCCACCAGCGCGACGTCATTGCGCAGCTCCTGCGGCGGCTGCCGCAGTTTGCACATCGGCGCAGAACACATAGCCCTCGTTGCGCACCGTCTTGATGTAGCGCGAGCCGCGCGCGCCATCGCCCAGCCGCTGGCGCACACGGCTTACCAGCAGGTCGATGGAGCGGTCGAACACATCGGCATCGCGCCCCTGTGTGAGCTGCAGCAGCTGGTCGCGTGTGAGGATGCGCTGCGGGTGGTCCAGCAGCACACGCAGCAGGCGGTATTCGGCGCCCGACAGCGCCACCACTGCGCCCGTGGCATCGAGCAGGTGGCGTGCGGTGGTGTCCAGCCGCCAGTCCCCAAACGTGAGGTGGCGCGCGGGCTCGGCCTTGGCCAGATTGGGCGGCAGCATGCGCGTGCGCCGCAGCACCGCGTGGATGCGTGCCAGCAGCTCGCGCGCGGCGAAGGGTTTGGTCAGGTAGTCGTCCGCACCCAGCTCCAGGCCCAGGATGCGGTCCGCTTCGTCGCTGCGTGCGGTGAGCATGATGATGGGCAGCGGTGGGGCGCCCGGGCTGCGCAGCTCGCGGCACAGTGCGATGCCGTCGGTGCCCGGCAGCATCAGGTCCAGCACCAGCAGGTCGATGCGCTGCGTGGCCAGCACCTCGCGCATTTGCCGCCCGTCGGCGGCCACGCTCACCTGCAGGCCCTGGCGCTGCAGGTACTCGGCAGCCAGTTCGCGGATGCCGGCGTCGTCATCGACGATCAGGATGTGGTCGGGAGCGGGCGTCGTCATGGTGGCCATTGTCCGGGCTTTGGTGGTGCAGCGGTGCGGGCTGGGTGGGCAGATATGTATCTCAACTTGTCTGCCCGGTGCATCGACAAGCGCGCATACCAAAAGCCCCTGGCCAGACAAATCGCCGATACCTGCGCTGGCTTCAATGAGGTCTTCCTGAACTTCACGAGGACCTTGCCATGAAACCATCCATCGCCGTGACCGCCCTGCTGACCCTGGGCCTGGCGCAGGCAGTCAGCGCGCAAGAGGCTGCGGCAGCGCCGCCAGCCGCTGTGGCACCAGCGCCGGGCACCGCTCACCCCAAAGCCCCCCTGGGCCGCTGGATCACCGAGAGCGGCAATCTGGAAGTGAACATCGCTCCTTGCAACCCCGCTGGCGGCAACGCCCTGTGTGGCAAGGTGGTGCGCGTGCTGGCCAACCGCTCCATGAGCGCGCCGGGCGCCGACATGGCGGCGGCCGACGCGCGGCCTGCGCTGGGCATGACCCTGCTGTCGGGCCTGCGCCCGGCGGAGGGCGGCAGCAGCGAGTACCAGGGCGAAATCTACAACCGCGAGAACGCCAAGACCTACCGCGTCAACCTGACGCCGGCCGAGCCGGAACAACTGCTGGTGCACGCGTATGTGGGCATTCCGCTGTTCGGCAAAACCCAGGTGTGGCGCCGTCCGGCGGCCGAGCAGGGGAGCGGGCAATGACCATGGCCACCACCTCGCCATGGCTGGCCGTGGCCGCCGGCATGCTCACAGTGGGGGCGCCCTGCGTGTTGCCCATGCTGCCAGTGGTGCTGGGGGCCTCGGTGAGCGGCGCCGACTCAGCGCAGCGCACACGCCCACTGTTCATTGCCCTGGGCTTTGCGCTGTCGTTCGCGGCCGTGGCACTGCTGTTCAGCAGCTTTACGCAGGTGCTGGGTGTGTCTCAGGAAGGCCTGCGCCGGTTTGCCGCCGTGATGCTGCTGGTGTTTGGCGTGCTCACGGTGTGGCCCCGGCCGTTCCAGTGGCTCAGCCAACATGCGGGCGGCGTGCTCAACCGCATGGCCAGCCTGGGCATGGGCAGCGGGGGCGGCAACTGGGGCGGACTGCTGCTGGGCCTGAGCCTGGGCGCGGTCTGGACACCCTGCGCCGGGCCGGTGCTCGCCTCCATCCTCACCCTCATTGCTACCGAGCCACCGGGGGTGGGCACCGCCGTACTGCTGCTCGCGTATTCCACCGGCGCCGCGCTGCCCATGCTGGCCATTGCCTATGGCGGCCAGGCCGCGGCCACCCATGTGCGCCGCATTGCACGCCACGCACACCGCGTGCAGCAGGTGTTTGGCGTGGTGGTCATTGCCATCGCGCTGGCCATGCTGTGGGAGGTGGATGGGCAGATCACCGTCTGGCTTACGCAGTTTTATCCCTCGGGCTGGGGCGGCCTGTAAGCGGCGACACCCCACCGATTGCAAGGAGCTTTCACCATGACATTGCACCCCTCTTCCCCGCGCTTTTCCGAGCGCCGCGCTTTCCTGGCGTCGATGGCCGCTGCACTGGCGGCCCCTGGCTTGGCGTATGCAGCTGGCCCCGCCAGCCCCGCCGCAGCGTTGCCCGACTTGGGCGCTGCGCCCGAGTTCACCGGCATCGAGCGCTGGCTCAACTCCGAACCGCTGAGCCTGGCGCAGTTGCGCGGCCGCGTGGTGCTGGTGGATTTCTGGACGTACGCCTGCATCAACTGCATCCGCACCCTGCCCCATGTGAACCGCTGGGCCGAGCAATACACGCCCCAGGGGCTCACCGTGGTGGGGGTGCACACGCCAGAGTTTCCGTTTGAGCGCCCGACCGCCAACTTGGAAGCCGCCATGCGCCGTCATGGCGTGAAGCACCCCGTGGCACAGGACAACCGCTACGGCACCTGGAAGGCCTACAGCAACCAGTACTGGCCCGCCACCTACCTCATCGATGCGCAAGGCCGCATCCGCTACAAGCACTTTGGCGAAGGCGAATACGAGCGCACCGAGGGCGTGATCCGCACCTTGCTGGCCGCGCGGGGCTGATCGGCCCGACCGATTCCGTGTCCTTTTTTGTTCTTCCCCATCCCATGTTTCTTGACCGAGGCCTTCTCACCATGCGCTCTTTTCATCGCCACCTCACCCCTTCCTTCACCGCCGTCGCCTTGGCCTGCACCCTGCTGGGGGCCGCTCCTGACAGCCAGGCCCAGGCTCCGCAGCTGCCGCCGCCAGACGCCACCAACCCCGTGACCCTGCAGCTGATGCAGGGCTTCCCCCCGGCGCCCGACAAGATCGTGCGCCTGGCCAACATCCTCAAATACCCCAACGTGCGCTGGGCCGCTCAGCACTTGCGCGAACTGGGGCCCACGGCCACCATCTGGCGCGGTGCAGCAGCGCCCAGCGCACTGCCCGCCGCGCCGCGTGCCTTGCCCGACACGCTGGCGTTTGCCGACGACAAGGGCGCGCCCACCACGCTGGCCGACTGGCAGAAGGCCACCTACACCGACGCCCTGCTGGTGCTGCACCGGGGCCGTGTGGTGTATGAGCGTTATCACATCGGCATGCAGCCGCAGCAGCCACATGTGCTGTGGTCCATGAGCAAATCGCTGGTGGGGCTGCTGGTGACCGAACTCATCCAGGAAGGCGCCATCGACCCCAGTGCGCGCATCGTGCGTTACCTGCCCGAGCTGGCCAACAGCGCCTGGGCCGATGCCACCGTGCAGCAGACCCTGGACATGACCACCGGCGTCAAATACGCCGAAGACTTTGCGGACCCCACCTCCGGTGTCTTTCAGTACCTGGCCGCTGCGGGCCTGCAGCCTGCGCGCCCCGGCAGCAACGGGGCCAAGAGCATGGCCGAGCACCTGCCCACCGTGCAGAAGGACGGCGAGCACGGCACCGCGTTTGCCTACAAGTCGGTGGACACGGAAGTGCTGGGCTGGCTGCTGCAGCGTGTCACCGGCAAGAGCTACGCCACGCTGTTGTCCGAGCGCATCTGGTCCAAGCTGGGCACGCAGGAGGACGCGTATGTGTTTGCCGATGCCAACGGCGGCCAGGCCACCAGCGTGGGCGTGAACGCCACTTTGCGTGACCTGGGCCGTCTGGGCGAGATGCTGCGATCCAACGGCCGCTTCAACGGCCAGCAGATCGTCTCGCCCGCCACCATTGCCGAGCTGCGCAAAGGGGCCGACCCCGCCCAGTTCAGCAAGGCCCCAGGCACGGCCATGCGCGCGGGCTACTCGTACCACAACCAGTGGTGGATACCCCACGATGCCGATGGCACCTTTGAAGCCAAGGGCCTGATGGGCCAGCACATCCACATCAACCCGGCGGCCGAGCTGGTGGTGGTGAAGTTCTCCACGCACCCCGTGCCCAACACGGCCTTCACCCACGCGCTGGACCGGCAGGCGTTTGCTGCGCTGGCAGCGGCGGTGCGGGCTCGCTGAGGGTGAAGAAGAATCGGCCAAGGCGGCGCCCCCGGCGCTGCGCCTGTACCGTTAGCTACTTCACGAGCGTGGCGGTCAGCGTGATCTCTGGCACCGAGGCCAGCGCCTTCGACAGCGGGCAGTTGGCCTTGGCATCGGCCGCTAGCTTCTGAAAGGCCGCGTCGTCCATGCCCGGCACCTTGGCCGTGAGCGTGAGGGCGATGCGGTCAATCACAAAACCATCGCCTTCCTTGCTGAGCCGCACGCTGGCCGTGGTGTCGACGATCTCGGTGGCGATGCCAGCCTTCTCGGCGGCAAAAGAAAACGCCATGGTGAAGCAGGCAGCATGGGCAGCGCCCACGATCTCCTCGGGATTGGTGCCCTTGCGGTCGTCGCCGAAGCGGCTGGCAAAGCCGTAGGGGTACTTGTCCAGCGCGCCGGTCTCGGTGCTGATCTGGCCCTGGCCGGACTTGCCGGCACCTTCCCAGTGAACGCTGGCTTTCTTTTCAGACATGGTGTGCTCCTTGTGGTGAATGGGGTGAGCCGCCCATGTCACCACGCCCCGCCGCTCGGGCGTGTGGGACACCGTCGCGTCGTGCTGTCCATCTTGAACGTGCATCGTGGCGGGCATGGGTGCCCGTTGCAGTGCTAGTGTGGTGTTGCATGCTTGACGGCACATTGAAAGCCGATGGATTTTTGGTCAGAGCAAGGCGCAAGCCACAGCGATACCCGTAGGTATCGCGCGGATTTGCAACGCCGCCCTGGCTGAAATGACGCGGTTAGAAGTGCCGGATAGCGTCCAACACCACACTAGACGTCTTCAATGAGGGGCTGGGTCCGCACCATGCGGATCGCATCAAACGGACACCGCACCGCGCACAAGGCGCACCCCGTGCAGGCCGCCGCAGCAGGATAGAACCGGGAGCCAGGCGACCACGACAGCATTGCAGCTCAGCGCACGCAGCACCGCTGGTCGAGCGCTGCCGTGGTGGGCGGGCTGTAACCAACACCGAAGGCGGGTGCGCTGGCGATACCGTGCGTGCACGCCCCCTGCAGCAGCAACAGTGCCTCCACCATCACCCGGCACCTTCTCGTCCGTGGACACGTCCAGGGCGTCAGCTACCGCTGGTCCATGATGCATGGCTGCCCAGCAGCGCGGTGTGCAAGCGCCGTGATGGCAAAGCCTGCGGAGCCTTGGGCAGGCCTTGTACAGAGGGATACGGTGTAGGAGCAGGGAGGTTGGTCAGCTTGCACTGCGTCGGGTGCCGCGCTGCTGCACCAACCGACGGATTGGTCTTGGTGACCGTTCAGCCCTTGCGCTGCAAGTCCCGAGCCCCATAAGCACAGTACCCAGGCTTGGGGCTCTTCTTTTGTGGGTGCAGCCGGCACGTCTCGGGCCGCTTGTCATACACCGTGCACAGTCGGGTCTTCGGGTCCAGAAAATTGCAGTCCCCGCTGGCCCGCCGCGCCATCGTGAAGATCGCGTTCTTGTGATTGAAGTGGTCAATCAACCGCGCCTTGAGCAGCCGCTTGGCAATGTGCCGCAGCTCTTCATGCTCGGCCTCGAACGGGTCTACCAGCTCAAGCCGCACCAGGTCGGGCAACTGCACTTCCAGCGGCATCGTGCAGCAGTTGGCCGCGCAGGTGTCGCACAGGCCTGCGCGGTAGCGGGTCCAGGTGTCGAGGCGGTCTACGTTGACGATGGCGATGGGGGAGCGCATAGGTGATTGTGAGCTCCAAATGGCTGGAGCGCGTCACACGATGTGGATAATCTGTCCGCTCCAGTTGAGTGCCGCCTCCCTATTCGGCCGGCAAAGCAAGCCCAGGCAATTGGTACTGCTCAGCCCCATTAAACAAGAAAGACGCCGGCATACTGGGCGTGTCGGCTTGCGCTGAGCTTCCTGTACTGTCGCAGGCGTATTGACTGCCTGCCTGTGCTCCCCTCACGTCCCCATTTTTGATTGAAGCTCTAGTCGCTTATTCCTGACACCTCGCACCGCACAAGGACTTAACCATGCTGCTTAGCCATATTCGTCTAAAAAATTGGCGTAACTTCCAGTTGTTGGAGGCCCCTCTACGGCATGTGACGTATGTGCTGGGCCCAAACGCCTCCGGCAAGTCAAACTTGTTGGATGCTCTCCGATTTTTGCGTGACGTTAGCAAACGGCAAGGTGGCGGCCTTCAAGCGGCCATCGCAGATCGGGACGGAATCTCGAAGGTGCGCTGTTTGCATGCGCGACGCGATCCGGAGGTAGAGATAGACATTGAGCTCAGTCGCGACCTGGACCAGACAACTCCATCGTGGCGTTACGTGTTAGCTTTTAAACCTGAGGGGAAGGGGGCACAGCGCTTACTAGTATCGCGGGAGCAAGTGTGGCGCGATGGCGATCTTATTCTGGACAGACCCAATAGTAAGGACAAGAAGGACACGCTGCTGTTGACTCAGACGCATCTGGAGCAGATTCAGACCAACCAGGCTTTTCGCGAACTGGCTGAGTTTTTAAGCGACATCAGCTATTTACACCTGGTGCCCCAGTTGCTTCGATTCGGGGAGAAGATCGGTGGCAACCGATTAACAGATGACCCCTTTGGCCAGGGATTTCTGGAGCGGCTTGCACACACCCCAGAGAAAACTCGCAATGCTCGCCTCAAGAAAATAGGCACGGCTCTAACCTTGGCCGTGCCTCAATTTGCTGAGTTGCGTTTTGACAAGGACGATATGGGCCACCCGCATCTTCAGGCGCGCTATCAGCATCACCGTCCCAACGCCGGTTGGCAGTCGGAGGAGCATTTTTCCGATGGTACGTTGCGGTTGTTTGGTTTGCTGTGGATGCTGCTTGAGGGGGGCAATTCAATGCTATTGCTTGAGGAGCCAGAGATTTCGCTGAACGACGCTATCGTTGCCCAAATTCCGCTCATCATTGAGCGGCTTCAGCGAGGGCAGAAAAACAAGCGCCAAGTGCTGGTTACCACCCATAGTGAGGCCTTGCTCAGCAACCACGGTATTGATGAGCGCGGGGTTGTACTGCTGGAATCCGGCAAACAAGGCACTACAGGTCGCATCGTAAATAACCAAGAGCGGCAAGCGGTCCTCGCAGGACTTACCGTAGCCGAGGTATTGCTGCCTAAGACGCGGCCGAGTGCCGTATCGCAACTAGGGTTGTGGCAATGACTCCAATCGCTGTTGCGACAGAGGATGAGTTGAGTGAAGCTATTGCTTTAAGACTGATACGTGAAGTGAGTGAACCTCATCAGATCACGCATGTGCTGCGCAAGGGCGGGTTTGGTTACCTCCGCTCAAAGATGGACAGTTGGTGCCAGATGGCTAAGCATCAGGTAATGCTTGTCCTGACTGATCTAGATCAGGCGGAGTGCGCGTTTGAACTGCGCAACAATTGGCTAGCTGCGCGCCGCCAGCCGGAGTCACTGCTACTTCGCGTTGCCGTACGTGAAGTTGAGTCCTGGGTCTTGGCTGACCATGAGGCAGTACGCCAGCTTATTGGGCCAAAGGGAACCTTGCCAACTATGCCAGATGCGTTGCCGGACCCTAAAGAGACTTTGCTGCAGTTGACGAAGAGTGCACCAAGGCAGATCAGAGAAGACTTGCTGAGAGTGGTGGACGGCCAAGTAGCTCAGGGACTGGGATACAACGCTCGACTTGTTCCGTGGGTGCATTCGAGCTGGGATCCAAAGCGCGCGGCTGAGCGATCTCCAAGTCTGGCGCGGGCACGCGAACGTTTGCGTGCAGCTATCCGTGCGTTCTGACAAACACTGAACGGCGGCCCACTACTTTGTAGTGGCTACGCAAAAAAAGGCGACCGAGCGCGGTTTAACTTCGCCAGCGTCTTAGGCCGGATGATCTCATTCTTCGTACGATTTTCTCCTCAAACGTCAATATTCCCCGCCCGCAGCGCATTCGTCTCAATGAAGTCCCTGCGCGGCTCCACCTCATCGCCCATCAGCATCGTGAACACCCGATCTGCCTCGATCGCATCGTCAATCTGCACGCGCAGCAGGCGGCGCACGTTGGGGTCCATCGTGGTTTCCCACAGCTGCTCGGGGTTCATTTCGCCCAGGCCCTTGTAGCGCTGGCGGCTGGTGGTGCGTTCGGCTTCGGCAATCAGCCACTTCATGGCCTGGCGGAAGTCACCGACCTTTTCTTCCTTCTGCTTGTCGCCTTCACCGCGCAGGACCTTGGCGCCCTCGCCCAGCAGGCCGCGGAAGGTCTCAGCGGCTTCGGCCAGGGCGGCGTAGTCGGCGCCGTGCACGAAGTCTTGCGTGATGACGCTGCTCTTGATGTTGCCGTGGTGGCGGCGGCTGATGCGCAGCAGGGGCTTGTCGGTGCGGGCGTCGAACTCGCCAGCCACTTCGGCGGGGGCGCCGGTGGTGTTCAGTTCGCGCAGCTTGGCCTGCAGGGCCACGGCGCTGGCTTCAGCGTCGGCCACGGTATCGAGCTTCAAGCTCACGCCGTCGGCAATGGCACGCAGGGCTTCGGCGTCCATGAAGTTGCCCAGGCGCGCAATGACGCTCTCGGCGATCTGGTGCTTGCGCGCCAGTTCGGCCAGGGTGTCGCCTGTCAGCGTTTGCGGGTTGGCGCCGCCGGTGGTCACGCTGGCGTGGTTCAGCGCAATGCGCAGCAAAAAGCCATCGAGCGCGGGGGCGTCCTTCAGGTACAGCTCTTCCTTGCCAGCCTTCACCTTGTACAGCGGTGGCTGGGCAATGTAGATGTGGCCGCGCTCGACCAGTTCGGGCATCTGGCGGTAGAAGAAGGTGAGCAGCAGGGTGCGGATGTGGGCGCCGTCGACGTCGGCGTCGGTCATGATGATGATGCGGTGGTAGCGCAGTTTGGCCACGTCGAAGTCATCGCCACCCGTGGTGCCGCCGGCCTTGCCGATGCCGGTGCCGAGCGCCGTGATCAGCGTGAGGATTTCGTTGCTGGTCAGCAGCTTTTCGTAGCGGGCCTTTTCCACGTTCAGGATCTTGCCGCGCAGGGGCAGGATGGCCTGGAACTTGCGGTCGCGGCCCTGCTTGGCAGAGCCTCCGGCGGAGTCGCCCTCCACAATGTAGATCTCGCACAGGGCGGGGTCTTTTTCCTGGCAGTCGGCCAGCTTGCCGGGCAGGCCCATGCCGTCCAGCACGCCCTTGCGGCGGGTCATTTCGCGGGCCTTGCGGGCGGCTTCGCGGGCGCGGGCGGCCTCCACGATCTTGCCGCAGATGATCTTGGCGTCGGCCGGGCGCTCCTGCAGGTAATCGGTCAGCAGCTTGCCCACGATGTCTTCGACCGGGGCGCGCACTTCGCTCGATACCAGCTTGTCCTTGGTCTGGCTGCTGAACTTGGGCTCGGGCACTTTCACGCTCAGCACGCAGCACAGGCCTTCGCGCATGTCGTCGCCGGTCACTTCGACCTTGGCCTTCTTGGCGAATTCGTTTTCTTCGATGTATTTGTTGATGACGCGGGTCATCGCGGCGCGCAGGCCGGTCAGGTGGGTGCCGCCGTCACGCTGGGGGATGTTGTTGGTGAAGCAGAGCACCTGTTCGCTGTAGGCGCTGTTCCACTGCATGGCCACTTCCACGCCAATGTGCGTACCGGGGATGCCGCCATACGTCTCGGCCGGGCGTTCACCGGCTGCGTAGAACGAGGTGGGGTGCAGGACGGTCTTGCCCTTGTTAATGAACTCCACAAAGCCGCGCACGCCGCCAGCGCCCGAGAAGTCGTCTTCTTTGCCGCTGCGCTCGTCTTTGAGGCGAATGCGCACGCCGTTGTTCAGGAACGAGAGTTCGCGCAGGCGCTTGGCCAGGATCTCGTAGTGGAACTCGTTGTTCTCCTTGAAAATCTCGGTGTCGGGCAAGAAGTGCACTTCGGTGCCGCGCTTGTCGGTGTCGTCCAGCACCTGCATGGGCGACACTTCCACGCCGTCCACCGTCTGCACGATGCGGTTTTGCACGAAGCCCTTGCTGAACTCCAGCGCGTGCACCTTGCCTTCGCGGCGCACGGTCAAGCGCAGCATCTTGCTGAGCGCGTTCACGCAGCTCACGCCCACGCCGTGCAGGCCGCCCGAGACCTTGTAGCTGTTCTGGTTGAACTTGCCGCCCGCGTGCAGTTCGGTCAGTGCGATCTCGGCCGCCGAGCGCTTGGGCTCGTGCTTATCGTCCATCTTCACGCCGGTCGGAATGCCCCGGCCGTTGTCGGTCACGCTGATGGAGTTGTCGCTGTGGATGGTGACGACGATGTCGTCGCAGTGGCCGGCCAGGGCTTCGTCGATGGAGTTGTCCACGACCTCGAACACCAGGTGGTGCAAACCGGTGCCGTCGCTGGTATCGCCGATGTACATGCCGGGGCGCTTGCGCACGGCCTCCAGGCCTTCGAGGATGGTGATGGCGCCTTCGCCGTAGCTTTCGCTGGCCCCGGCCTGGTTGGTGTCGATCTTGGCGAGGGTGGGCTCAACATGGCCGGAGACGCCGGTGTCTTCGGGCTCGGAGGGAATGTTGTCAACGGTCATGGTGGGCCTTGGGATCCGTGGAAACCGGGGTTTCCAATGTGTCAATATGGGTCTAATTGGGCTCTAGCGCTTATCCAGTAAGCGCTAGTAGCTATCAAAACGGTAGTATTCGTGGTCAGGCTGTGCAGCAGGGCGGGGGCCGCCTCAAATGCGCATTGGCATGACCACGTACTTGAAGCTGTCGTTCTCGGGGATGGTCAGCAGCGCAGAGCTGTTGCCGTCCGAAAGCTCCACCTTCACCATGTCCTGGCCCATGTTGGCCAGGGCGTCGATGAGGTAGGTCACGTTGAAGCCGATCTCGATGGTGTCGCCACCGTAGTCGATGTCGAGCTCGTCCACGGCCTCTTCCTGCTCGGCGTTGTTCGACGCCACGCGCAGGGTGCCGGGCTCCAGGTTCAGGCGCACGCCCTTGAACTTGTCGCTGGTCATGATGGCCGTGCGCTGCAGGCTGGCCAGCAGCGGGGCGCGGCCCAGGGTGATGCTGTTCTTGTGGTTCTTGGGGATCACGCGGTTGTAGTCGGGGAACTTGCCCTCGACCAGCTTGGTGACGAACTCCATGCCGCCAAAGGTGAACTTGGCCTGGTTGTTGGCGAACTGCATCTCGATGTGGGGCTGGTTCTCGCCGCCCGCATCGCTGAGCAAACGCTGCAACTCGATCACGGTCTTGCGCGGCAGGATGACTTCCTGCTTGGGCACTTCCACATCCAGCGTGGCGCTGGCAAAAGCCAGGCGGTGGCCGTCGGTGGCCACCAGGGACAGCTGCTTGCCCTCAGCCACGAACAGGATGCCGTTGAGGTAGTAGCGGATGTCCTGCACCGCCATGGCAAACGACACCTGACCGAGCAGATCTTTCAACGTCTTTTGCGGCACGGCGAACACGGGGCCGAAGGCGGCAGACTCTTGCACCAGCGGGAAGTCTTCGGCCGGCAGGCTTTGCAGCGTGAAGCGGCTCTTGCCGCCCTTGAGGATGAGCTTGGACTGGGCCGATTCGAGGCTGACCGTCTGGTCGCCCGGCATGGTGCGCAGGATGTCGATGAGCTTGCGCGCGCCCACGGTGGTGGTGAAGTCGCCGGTGTCGCCGCCCAGCTCAGCCGTGGTGCGGATCTGGATTTCGAGGTCGCTGGTCGTCAGCTGCAGGGCATTGCCCGTCTTGCGGATCAGCACATTGGCCAGGATGGGCAGCGTGTGGCGGCGCTCCACGATGCCAGCCACGGATTGCAGAACCGCGAGAACCTTGTCTTGTGTTGCCTTCAGGACGATCATGTCTTCAACCTCTTGTGGTTTTTGGGACGGTGCGTGGACAGCGGCACAGGTCGTGCCTCCCCCTGCTGTATAACCCGCCATTTTGCCCGTTTACCGGGCGGGTTCTTTTCGGGGTCTCTCCCACCGGTTATCAGCCTTTCAGGGTCTGTTCCAGCACATGCAACTGCTGGTTCAACTCGGTCAGCTGCTGGCGCTCGCCCGAAATCTTGCGCACGGCATGCAAAACGGTGGTGTGGTCGCGCCCACCAAACAATTCTCCGATCTCGGGAAGACTCTTTTGCGTCAGTTCCTTGGCCAGGTACATCGCAATCTGGCGCGGCCGGGCAATGCTGGCCGGGCGCTTCTTGCTGTACATGTCGGCGACCTTGATCTTGTAGTAGTCAGCCACCGTTTTCTGGATGTTTTCCACAGAAATCTGCCGATTCTGGATCGACAGCAGATCGCGCAGCGCCTCGCGGGCGAGCTGGATGGAAATCTCTTTCTGGTTGAAGCGCGAGTAAGCCAGGATCTTGCGCAGCGCGCCTTCGAGCTCGCGTACGTTGGAGCGGACGTTCTTGGCCACGAAAAATGCCACTTCTTCGGGCATCTCGGTGCCTTCGACGCGGGCCTTGTTGATCAGGATGGCCACGCGCATTTCCAGCTCGGGTGGCTCGATGGCCACCGTCAGGCCCGAGTCGAAGCGCGACACCAGCCGCTCGTGGATGTTGGCCAGGCCCTTCGGATACGTGTCCGACGTCATCACGATGTGAGACTTCTTGGCCAGCAAGGCTTCGAACGCGTTGAAGAATTCTTCCTGCGTGCGGTCCTTGTTGGCGAAGAACTGCACATCGTCGATCAGCAGCAGGTCGAGCGAGTGGTAGCGCTCCTTGAATTCATCAAAGGTGCGCCGCTGGTAGGCCTTAACCACATCCGACACAAACTGTTCGGCATGGATGTAGAGAACTTTGGCGTCGGGCTTGTCCTGCAGCAGGCGGTTGCCCACAGCGTGCACCAGGTGGGTCTTGCCCAAGCCCACGCCGCCATAGATAAACAGCGGGTTGTACAGGTGGCCGGGCATGCCCGCCACGTGCATGGCGGCCGAGCGCGCCATGCGGTTGGCCGTGCCTTCCACCAGCGTCTCAAAGGTGAGGCCTGCATTGAGCCGGTTGCGGAAGGCGCCCGCCGAGGCTTCATCGCTGTGGCTCGATGGCGGTTCGGACTGCGTTGCGGTGTTCGATGGTTCAGACGCTGCGGGGCGCGCGTAAGTGCGTACAACGGATTCCCGCTGAGCGAGCGCTAACTCCAGGGTGACGGGCTGGCCATACAGGCCTTCGAGCAATGCGGCAATGCGGCCCGCATACTGCGCCCGGATCCAGTCGAGCTTGAACCGGTTGCCCACCAGCACGGTGACCTTGGAGAAGTCTTCGGCCACCTGGGCAATCAGGGGTTTGATCCAGGTGTTGAACTGCTGCTCGGGCAGGTCTTGCGCCAGTTGCTCTACGCAGGCTTGCCACAGGCCCTGGCCGGCATCTGCACCGGGTGAATGTTGGGGGCTGCGGGAGGGTTCCTCGATCATTTCAGGGGGATTTTTGTTGTGGATAGGAGGAACGGGGCTGGGCGGCGGATTGTAGCTTGTCAAATAGTTATCCACAATTTGAAAACTGCGGTGGTCAGAGGTGTTGATAGTCGTTCAGAGTGCGCTGTGATGCTGGCGTGTACCCATTGAAAATCGCAGCCGTAGTTGCCGTGAACCCGCGATAAGCCGCGATAAAACAAGCCGAAACGTGATCCGGAGATAAGCCTGCCAGCCAAAAGGCATTGCCAGCAGCTGGCTAGCCTGCGATAATCTCCGGTTTCCCTGAATGTGTTCAGGGTGATTTGACCCGGCGCGCCGTTATTTTTCTGCCCCTTGGATCTGCCGCCAAAGTCCTGTTGTACAGGGCGTGGCTGCGCAGATTGCAGGGGGTTCAAGAGCAGCAGTCCGGAACTGAACCTCAAGGAATAGCACCATGAAACGTACTTATCAGCCCTCCAAGACGCGCCGCGCGCGCACCCACGGTTTCCTCGTCCGCATGAAGACCCGCGGCGGCCGTGCCGTTATCAACGCACGCCGCGCCAAGGGCCGCAAGCGCCTGGCCGTCTAAGGCCGCTACGGTCTACGGCCTGCTCCCCGCCTGTTCCCGGCTTGTACCGCCAGGTTCCAAACGGGGCGCTTGCATGCACAGGCTGAAAACCCGTCCGCAGTTCCAGGCCACCATGGCGGGGGGCACTGTCTCCCGTACAGCGCATTTTGTGCTGCACCGTCTGGTGCTGGATGCCGAGGGTTCTGCGGCTGACCGCCGAGACAGTGCTGCTTTACCCACAGGGCCCGGCTCCTTGCCACAACAGCAAGGGCCGCAGGCCCTGTTTGCCGTGCAGGGCGTCTGGCTGGGTGCCATGGTGCCCAAGCGGTGGGCGCGCCGCGCCGTGACGCGCAACACCATCAAGCGACAGATCTACACCGTGGGCGCCACGTTTGAAGCGCGGCTCCCGCAGGCTGCCCATGTGGTGCGTCTGCGCACGGCGTTTGACCGCAAGCAGTTTGTGAGCGCTACGTCCGATCAGCTCAAGCAGGCGGTGCGGGCAGAGCTGTTGCAGCTGTTTGGCTACGCCGCACGGCGTGCAGGTGGGGCCGGTGCTGCTTCCCCCGCGCAGCAACAAGGCGGTGTTGCAGAGCCGGTGGTGCCATGCTGATGCAGCGCCTCTTGATCGGTGTCGTCAAGGGCTACCGGCTGTTCCTGAGCCCTTGGCTGGGTTCGTCGTGCCGGTTTGAACCGACCTGCTCGGCCTATTCGCTGCAGGCGCTGGAGCAGCATGGCGCTGCGGCGGGTAGCTATCTCACGGTGCGCAGGCTGGTACGCTGCCACCCCTGGTGTGACGGGGGCCATGACCCGGTCCCGCAACAATTGCCGCGCAGCATGCGGCTTTTCTCGCGGCTTCATCCTTCCAACACCCAACCATCCTCACCAAAGAAGTCTTCATGAACGACATTCGCCGCACCATCCTGTGGGTGATTTTTGGCTTTTCCATGGTTCTGCTGTGGGACAAGTGGCAGCTGCACAACGGCAACAAAGCCACCTTTTTCCCCACCACGCCCGCCGTGACGGCACCCGCCGCTGCTGGCGCTGCGTCGGGCGCGACCGGGGCTGCCAGCGTGCCTTCCACGAGTGCACCCGTGGCCGCTGCAGCGACGGGGGCCTCCGCCGTGCCGGGCCAGCCAGCGGCTGCTGCGGCAGCACCTGCCCCCCGCGAGCGCATCGAAGTCAAGACCGACCTGTATCGCCTGGTGTTTGACAGCGAAGGCGGCTCGCTCACGCATGCCGAGCTGCTCAAGCACGCCGACATGGCCGACAAGACCCGCAATTTCCTGTTGCTGGACGAAAGCGCCCAGCGCGTTTATGTGGCGCAAACCGGCCTGATCGGTGGCACGTTCCCCACCCACAAGACCGCCATGACCGTGGTGCCCGGCCCGCGTGAACTCAAGGACGGTGAAGATGAAATCAGCGTTCGCTTCGAATCGCCTGCACAGGGCGGCGTGAAGCTGGTCAAGACCTGGACCATCAAGCGTGGCGCCTATGACATCGCGGTCAAGCACGACATCGTCAATACGGGCAGCGCAGCGGTGTCGCCTCAGCTGTACCTGCAATTGGTGCGTGATGGCAACAAGCCTCCCGGAGAGTCGTCGTTCTACTCCACCTTCACCGGCCCGGCCGTCTACACCGACGCCAAGAAGTACCAGAAGATCGAGTTCAAGGACATCGAGAACGGCAAGGTCGACATTCCCAAGGACTCGCCCAATGGCTACGTGGCCATGGTGCAGCATTACTTCGCCACTGCATGGCTGTTGGCCGACGGTGTGCAGCGCGAGCCCTTCACCCGCAAGGTGGACACCAACCTGTACTCCGTGGGCATGCTGACCTCGCTGGGCGCCATCGAGCCCGGTGCCACGAAGACCATCGACGCGCGCCTGTTCGCCGGTCCGCAGGTCGAGACCATGATGGAAAAGCTGTACCCCGGCCTGGAACTGGTCAAGGACTACGGCTGGCTGACCATCCTGTCCAAGCCGCTGTACTGGCTGCTCGACAACCTGCACAAGCTGCTGGGCAACTGGGGCTGGTCCATCGTGGCCCTGGTGCTGTTGCTCAAGATTGCTTTCTATTGGCTCAATGCAAAGGCCTATGCCAGCATGGCCAAGATGAAGTCCATTAACCCCAAGATCATGGAGATGCGCGAGCGCCTGAAAGACAAGCCGCAGCAGATGCAGCAGGAGATGATGCGCATCTACCGCGAGGAGAAGGTCAATCCGATGGGCGGCTGCTTCCCCATCATGATCCAGATCCCCGTGTTCATTGCCCTGTACTGGGTGCTGCTGTCCAGCGTGGAGATGCGCAACGCGCCCTGGATCGGCTGGATCCACGACCTCTCCACGCCTGACCCGTTCTTCATCCTGCCCTTGCTGATGACGGCCAGCTCGCTGCTGCAGACCGCCCTGAACCCCGCGCCACCAGACCCGATGCAGGCCAAGATGATGTGGTTCATGCCGCTGATCTTCAGTGTGATGTTCTTCTTCTTCCCAGCCGGCCTGGTGCTGTACTGGCTGACGAACAACATCCTGTCGATTGCGCAGCAGTGGATCATCAACACCCGCATGGGCGTGCCACCGCAATTTAACTTGCCGAAGTTCAAGTGATGCCGCAGCGGCAACGCTGACATCAATGAACTGACTCCCGAAAGGCCGCGCAAGCGGCCTTTTTCTTGCCCATCCACCCTGTACAGTCACCACCATGCTTGCCCGCCACCAAGACCCCATCGTCGCCATTGCCACCGCCCCGGGGCGTGGGGCGGTCGGCATCGTGCGCGTGTCAGGGCGCGGGTTGGATGCGCTGGTGCAGGCGGTTTGCGGGCGCACCCTCAAGCCCCGCGAGGCCACCTACCTGCCCTTTCGCGATGCGCAGGGCCAGGCCATCGACCAGGGGCTGGCGCTGTACTTTCCCGGCCCGCACAGCTACACCGGCGAAGACGTGCTGGAGCTGCAGGCCCACGGCGGCCCCGTGGTGCTGCAACTGCTGCTGGCGCGCTGCCTGGAGGCGGGTGCCGCCACCGACCCCGCTACCGGCCAGCCCAATCTGCGCGGCTTGCGCGTCGCCCAGCCGGGCGAGTTCACCGAACGAGCCTTCCTGAACGACAAGATCGACCTGGCCCAGGCCGAGGCGATTGCCGACCTGATCGACGCCAGCACCGAGGCGGCTGCCCGCAGCGCCAGCCGTTCGCTGACCGGGGCTTTTTCGGCCGAGATCCATGGCCTGCGTGATGCCCTCATCCACCTGCGCATGCTGGTGGAGGCCACGCTGGACTTCCCTGAGGAAGAAATCGACTTCCTGCGCAAGGCAGATGCGCATGGACAGCTATCGAATTTGCAGCAAACATTGGCCTCGGTGATGCAGCGGGCGCGCCAGGGCGCGCTGCTGCGCGAGGGCATCAAGGTGGTGATCGCAGGCCAGCCCAATGCCGGTAAAAGCTCGTTGCTCAACGCGCTGGCCGGGGCCGAACTGGCCATCGTCACCCCCATTGCAGGCACCACCCGCGACAAGGTGCAGCAGACCATCCAGATCGAAGGTGTGCCCCTGCACATCATCGACACCGCCGGCCTGCGCGACAGCGAGGACGAGGTGGAGCGCATCGGCATCGCCCGCGCCTGGGACGAGATAGCCGGGGCCGACGCGGTGCTGTTCCTGCATGACCTGGAGCGTGCGGATGCTCCTGAATACATAGCTGGTGACGCCGATATAGCAAGCGCCATGGCCCAAAAAATGCCCAAGAGCATTCCCGTGATTGACGTCTGGAACAAGCTCGACCGGGCGCCAGGGGCGGCTGCGGCGGCGGGTGAAAACGCCCGGCCTGGCGTGCACCTGTCTGCCCGGACGGGCGAGGGGCTGGATGGCCTGCGACGCCTGCTTCTGGAAGTGGCCGGCTGGCAGTCCGCGCCGGAAGGCCTCTACATTGCCCGCGCCCGGCATGTGGAGGCTTTGCAGGCCGTGGGGGCTCACTTGCAAGAGGCGGCCGACCAGCTGCAGGCTCAGGGGCCGGCGCTGGACCTGTTGGCCGAAGAGCTGCGCCTGGCCCAGAACGCTCTCAGCGCCATCACCGGCGAGTTCAGCTCGGACGACCTGCTGGGCGTCATCTTTTCCAGTTTTTGTATTGGCAAATAGGCCCGCAGAAGGGCGGCTGTTCGTGCCGTTTGAACGGGCTGGCCTCCGATCAGGGCGCACAGGCCGCCGCCTGTCGCTTATGTTGTAAATGGACGTAAACAGCGCTTGTGCGCAATCTGTAACAAGGGTACTTTCGGCAAACCATGAATGTTCCCACGCCTGTTGTTTCCAAGGTAGACCTGCAAGGTCTGATCGATGCCATCGCCCAGGCCAGTGCCGACGACAGCATGACCAACCCGCTGACCCAGGCGCAGTGGGACATCCTCTCGTCCTACCTTCTGCCCGTGGTCATGCCCGCCGGACAGGTGTTGTTCAGCCAGGGCGCTACAGACCGCACCTTGTACCTGGTGGAAAGCGGCAGCCTGAGCGTGCACTACCAGGATGAAAAAGAGCGCTTGCGCCTGGCGATCGTCGGGGCAGGCTCCGTGGTGGGCGAAGGTGCGTTTTTCTCACACCGCTCCCGCAGCGCCACCGTGCAGGCCAGCGCGCCCTGCAAGCTGTGGAGCCTGACCGCCATCCGCTTCACCGAACTTTCCATTCGCCAGCCTGCCATTGCGCTGGGTCTGGTGATGGCCGCTGGGGCGGTACTGGCCAAGCGGCTGGGCAATCGCCGCCGCCGCGTTGCGGCCACCTGACAGACCACCGATGTGGTGGTGGCCTGCGGGCTTTTGCGGGGCAAGAATGGGTGTACAGCGAGTTACACTCAATTCGGATTTTTCTGGCGCCGTCCCGTAGAAAGCAAGCCATGTCTCTGTTCAGTTGGTTTAGCCGCAAACCTGCTCCCCCCAAGCCCCGGCCCATGGCCGAACCGTCGGGCCTGTTGAATGCCGATGCCACGGTACCGCTCTCGCCAGGCCGGCAGGGCAAACCGCTGGTGGAGCCCCTGCCTCCCGAGCACGCCGCCAACCGCAAGAACGAACGCATGGAGCGCCGCGAGCTGCTCTACACGGTGGTCCGCGACGCGATGGTGCGGGCCGGTGTGCTGTCGGCCAGCTACAAGTTCAAGGTGCTGTCGCTGGACCAGCGTGGGCGCCAGTTTCTGGTCATGATGGACCTGGCGCGTGAATACGGTGGAGAAACTGTGCGCCTGTCCGAAATCGAGGCGCTGATTGCCCAGACGGCCAAAACCCGCTACGACATCCTGGTAACCGCCGTGTACTGGCGCATCAATGACCACGTGGCAGTGGGTATCCCCCAGAAGGGGGTTGCGCCCCAGGGGGCTTCCCTGCAGGCAGCGCCGCCGCTGGCCCGGCGGCCGGTTCCGGTGGCTACGGCACCCGCTCCGGTGGTGGCCACCCCGGCCCGCCCGGTGGCGCCCGTGCCGACAGCCGCCGCCACGGCCCCCGCGCCACTGCGCCCTCCCCTGGCTGCTCCGGCGGTTGCGCCTGCTGCAGCGCCCACTGCGCCCGCCGCCGCACCACGCCCAGCACCACGATACGAACCCATCGAGGCGGACGAAGTGGCGGCGTTCAAGCGCGCCCTCGCCTCGGCGGCAGGTACCACCGCCGCAGTGCCGCTGGCAGCGGCAAAGCCCGGTGTGCCTGTGCGTTCGGGGCCTTTGCTGCCGCCTTCGCAGCCCACGGGGTTTGAAGACACCGAAATGCCCGGGTCCGATAGCCCCGCGCCGGACCTGAGCAGCACCCAGTACGGCGAGCTGAACTGACCCTGCGGGCCGCAGCTCGTCGGACTCTGGGCGGCCGTGATCAGTGGCCCTCGAAGTCCACCAGCGTGTACAGCGGCAGGCCGGATTCGCGCAGCCGTTTGGAGCCTCCCAGCTCGGGCAGGTCCACGATGGCGGCGCCCTCGGTCACCGTCGCGCCCAGTTTCTCCAGCAGCTTGCGGCCCGCCATCATCGTGCCGCCCGTGGCAATCAGGTCATCGATCAGCAGCACGCGGTCGCCTGCCTTTACGGCGTCGGTGTGCAGCTCCACCGTGGCGCTGCCGTATTCAAGTTCATAGGTTTCCTCCACCGTGGTGAAGGGCAGCTTGCCCTTCTTGCGGATGGGCACAAAACCCACGTTGAGTTCATAGGCCACCACGGCACCCAGGATGAAGCCGCGTGCATCCAGCCCGGCCACCACATCCGGGCGTAGCGCCTTGTCCATGTAGCGGTGCACAAAGGCGTCGATCAGCACGCGGAACACCTTGGGGTCCTGCAGCAGCGGGGTGATGTCCCGGAACTGCACACCGGGCGCGGGCCAGTCGGGTACGGTGCGGATGTGCTGGCGGAGGTATTCGTTGACGCTGAGTGGCTGCATGGGGTCGAGGGGGTAAAGAAAGGCTGCACGCGCAAACGTGCGCAGGCCAAAGGCCGTTGTGGGGCAAAGTGTATCCAGCCGGGGGTGGGTGCCCTGGGGGTGTGCCCGGAGCGCTGCAAGCCCCCATAATGTTTCCGTGCTGTTACACCCTTGGTAACGCCCCCGTTGGACCACTCCACAACGCCGATCGGCCATGCCCATCTCCATCCTGCTGATCGAAAGCGATCACCACCACGCGCAGGCGGTGGTGGATGCGCTCGCAGACCCCTGGTCCGGCTGGCGGGTGGATGTGGCTCAGTCGCTGGCGCAGGCCCGGGACCACCTGGAGCACAGCAGGCCGGACATTGTGCTGGCGGCGCAGCGCAGCGTCGATGGCTCGGCCTTTGACCTGCTGCGGCTGCTCGATGGCGTCCCGGCCATGATCATCGTGCGCAAGGGCGCCGAGACCCATGCGGCCCAGGCCCTGCGCCACGGCTTTGATGACTATGCTGTGCAGGACCCTGCGCTGGACTATCTGCTGACCCTGCCCGCGCAGATCGATGCGGTGCTGGAGCGCAGTTCCAGCGCCCGTGCCCGGCTGGTGGCAGAGGCCATGCTGACGCGCCAGCACCGGTTGCTGCAGGCGATATCGCTCGCGCAGGCCATGTTCATCGCCAGTTCGGGCCCGCGCGCCGCGTTCGAGGCCCTGCTCAAGGAGCTGATGTCGCTCACGCAAAGTGCCTTTGGCCTGGTGGGCCAGGTACAACGGGCCGCCGACGGGCATCCCTTCCTGCGGGTGCATGCGATGACGGACATCAGTTGGGACGAGGCCTCCCATGCCCTCTATGCCCAGCACGCAGAAGAAGGCATGGTGTTCGACAACCTGCAGTCCCTGGTGGGCGCGGCGCTGGTGTCGGGCGAGCCGGTGCTCACCAACGATGCAGGCCACGACACGCGCAGCGCGGGCACGCCCCCGGGCCATCCCCCGCTGCACACCTACCTGGGGCTGCCCATCCATGCGGCGGGCGAACTGGTGGCCATGGTGGGCCTGGCCAATCGGCCCGAGGGGTATTCGGCGGCAGACGTGCAGTTTCTCCAGCCCCTGCTCAACACCGTGGGCCAGCTGGAAATGGCCCGCCGAGCCGAGCTGGCGCGCAGCGCGGTTGAGGTGGAACTCGCGCGCACCAGCGCGTTGCTGGCGGAGAAGACGCGCGCCCTCGAAGGCACGCTGGCCAGCGTGTCGCAAGGCATTACCAACGTGGATGCGGAGGGACGTATCCGGGTCTACAACCGGCGCTATCTGGAGCTGCTCGACCTGCCCGAATCCCTGCTGGCCGCCCAGCCCAAAGTCGAGGACGTGGTGCGGTTTCAGACCGAACGGGGCGATTTCGGCACCGGGTTTGAGCTGATAGAACCCACGGCGCGCAACTATGTGGCGTCGGAATATGCGGCCCACGGTGGCAAGCTCACCATGCCGGACACCTATGTGCGGCGCACCCACAACGGCCGCTACATCGAAGTGCGCACCCGGGCCCTGGAGCCAGGGGGGCGCGTGCGCACCTTCACGGACGTGACCGACTACCTGAGCACCCTGGAGGCCTTGCGCCTGAGCGAATCGCGCTGGCGCAGTCTCACCCACCTGTCCTCCGACTGGTACTGGGAGCAGGACGCGCAGTTCCGCTTTGTGCGCCTGGACGGCAGCCCCTACAACGATGCCGGCGTGCCCGACGAGATGCACTACGGGCGCACGCGCTGGGAGCTGCCCAATACCTTTGTGAGCGAGGGCCAATGGCGGGAGCACCGCAGGCAACTGGAGGCGCACGAGGTGTTCCACGACTTTGAAATGCAGCGCCTGACCGAAGACGGAAAGCCCGTGTGGGTCTCCATCAGCGGGGAGCCCATCTTTGATGGTGCCGGCCAGTTCACGGGCTACCGGGGCGTGGCGCGCGACATCACCGAACGCAAGCTGGCCGAGGCCGAGATCCAGCGTCTGGCCTTCTATGACGAACTCACAGGCCTGCCCAACCGGCGGCTGCTCATGGACCGGCTGGACCGCGCGGCCAACGCGTGTGCGCGGGAGGGATGCCACGGGGCCTTGCTGTTCCTGGACCTCGACAACTTCAAGGGCATCAACGACACCATGGGCCACGAGTGGGGAGACCGGCTGCTCGTGCAGGTGGGCGGGCGCATCGGCGCGTGCGTGCGCGCCACCGACACGGTGGCGCGTTTGGGTGGCGACGAGTTCGTGGTGGTGCTGCAGGGCCTCCACGCCGAGGTGGACGTTGCGGCCGCCGAAGCCGAGGCCGTGGCGCAAAAGGTGCTGGCGGCGCTGAACGAGCCCTACGTGGTGCAAAGCAGCGAAGTGCACAGCACGCCCAGCATCGGCATTGCCCTTTTTCGCGGTGTGCAGCTGCCCGTGCAGGAGCTGCTCCAGCGCGCCGATCTGGCCATGTACCAGGCCAAGGCGCAAGGCCGCAACACGCTGTGTTTCTTTGACCCCGCCATGCAGGCGGCGGCGTCTGCGAGGTCGGCGCTGGAAGGCGACATGCGGCAGGGCATTCTGCGCAACGAGTTCCTGCTGCACTACCAGCCGGTGGTGGACGAGGCCGGCAAGGTGCTGGGGGCCGAGGCGCTGGTGCGCTGGAACCACCCGCAGCGCGGCATGGTGCCTCCCGGCGACTTCATCCCCCTGGCAGAGCAGACCGGACTGATCCTGGCGCTAGGGCGCCAGGTGCTGACCATGGCCTGCCGCCAGCTGGCGCTCTGGGCAACAACGCAGCAAACTGCGGACTGGACCGTGGCCGTGAACGTGAGCGCGCAGGAGTTTCGCCAACCCGGCTTTGCCGACGAAGTGCTCAGCGTGCTGCGCGATTGCGGGGCGGACCCGGCCCACCTCAAGCTCGAACTGACCGAAAGCCTGCTGCTGCATGATGTGGAAGACAGCATCCTCAAGATGCAGGCGCTGCGCACGCTCGGCGTGGGCTTCTCGCTGGACGACTTTGGCACGGGCTATTCGAGCCTGAGCTACCTCAAGCGACTGCCACTGGACCAGCTCAAGATCGACCAGAGCTTTGTGCGCGACGTGCTCACCGACCCCAACGACGCCACCATCGCCTGCACCATCATCACCCTGGCCCACAGCCTGGGCCTGGACGTGGTGGCCGAAGGGGTGGAAACCGAAGGGCAGCGCGCGTTCCTGTTGCGCAACGGTTGCCAGCAGTTCCAGGGCTACCTGTTCGGGCGGCCCGGGCCCGCCGAGCTTTTGTAGTTCGCTATTAAATGTGTAGCTATTGGCGCTTGATGGATAAGCGCTAGAGCCATATTTAAGGCTCTTCTAGCGAATGCTAGTGATGCACTCGATAAATGTCGTACGTCGAAATCGCCGTCTACAGACGTGCGGCGAGTTCCATCACTACTATTCGCTAGAAGAGCCATATTTAATTCATTTTTTGCTTCCAGTCCCGCTGAAAACTGGCGCTGCTTGACGCCAGGACCGCCGCGCAAGGGCCGCCCCGCCGCGCTGGCGGTGTCTCCCTTCCCGCATTGCGTAGCGATGCGAGAGAAGGGGGAAGGCACGCAGTGCCTCAGTGGGATGTACCCTGCCTTTACCCCCGCAGCAACTTGTCCTCCGCCAGCGCCAGCGCTGCCGGATGCCCCGACAGCACCAGCGTGTCCCCTTCGGCCAGCTGTGCGTCGTCCACGGCTGCAGTCATGTGGCCGTTGCCGCGCCGCAGGTTCACCACGCGCACACCGATGGTGGAGAGGGCCAGCTGGCCCAGGCTCTGGCCCACCGCCATAGAGCCGGGTGGCAGGTTGATGGTGGACAGGCGCTCTTGGTCGCGCTCGTTGGCCGTGTCGTCGTCGGCGCCGTGGAAGTAGCCGCGCAGCAGGTTGTAGCGCGCATCGCGCTGGTCCTGCACCAGGCGCAGCACGCGGCGCATGGGCACGCCCACCAGGGCCAGCGCGTGGCTGGCGAGCATGAGCGAGCCTTCGATCGCCTCGGGCACGACCTCGGTGGCGCCCGCCTCTTGCAGCTTGTCCAGGTGCAGGTCGTCCTGCGTGCGCACCACCACGGGCACCTGCGGTGCGTGCGAGCGCGCGTTGGCCAGCACCTTCAGGGCGGCCGGCACGTCGATGTAGGTGATCGCCACCGCGCTGGCACGCACCAGGCCAGCGGCCATCAGCGCCTGCAGGCGGGTGGCGTCGCCATACACCACCGAATCGCCCGCAGCGGCGGCCTGGCGCACACGGTCCGGGTCCAGGTCCAGCGCCATGTAGGGGATGCCTTCATGCTCCAGCATTCGCGCCAGGTTTTGTCCGCAGCGGCCGTAGCCGCAGATGATCACGTGTTTGCTGGTGTTGATGGATTTGCGCGCGATGGACGTCATCTGCAGCGACTGCTGCAGCCAGTCGCTGGCCACCAGCTTCATCACGATGCGGTTGCTGTACATGATGAGAAACGGCGTCGCCAGCATGGACAGCACCATGGCCGCCAGGATGGGGTTCATCAGCGCGGGCTGCACCAGCCCGTTGGCCTGCGTGAGCGACAGCAGCACAAATCCGAACTCCCCCGCCTGGGCCAGGTAGAGCCCGGTGCGCAGGGCCACGCCCGTGGTGGCCCCCATGCTGCGGGCCAGCACCAGGATGATCCCCAGCTTGACCACCAGCGGCACCGTCAGCAGGGCCAGCACCAGCGCCCAGCGGTCCACCAGGATGTGCCAGTCCAGCATCATGCCGATGGTGATGAAAAACAGCCCCAGCAGCACATCGTGAAACGGGCGGATGTCCGTGCCCACCTGGTGCTTGTACTCTGTCTCGGACACCAGCACGCCCGCGATGAAGGCGCCCAGCGCCAGGCTCAGCCCCGCCAGTTCGGTCAGCCAGGCCAGGCCCAGCGTGATCAGCAGCAGGTTGAGCATGAACAGCTCCTCGCTCTTGCGCCGCGCCACCAGCGTGAGCCACCAGCGCATGAACCGCTGCCCGCCCGTGAGCAGAATGCCCACCAGCACCGTGGCCTTGACCAGCGCCCACGCCAGCGCGGTCAGCAGCTGGTCTGACGAGGAACTCAGCGCGGGGATCAACACCAGCAGCGGCACCACGGCCAGATCCTGGAACAGCAGAATACCCATCACGCGGCGGCCATGTTCGCTTTCGAGCTCGGCCCGCTCGGCCATGAGCTTGACCACAATGGCCGTACTGCTCATCGCCATCACGCCCGAGAGCGCCAGCGCCGTCTGCCAGCCCATATCCCACACGCCGCCCACCCAGCGGGAGAGCACCAGTGCCGCGCCGGTGACCACCACCATCGTCAGCACCACCTGCATCAGTCCCAGGCCGAACACCTGGCGCCGCATGGCGCGCAGCTTGGGCAGGCTGAACTCCAGCCCGATGGCGAACATCAGGAACACCACGCCAAACTCGCCCAGGTGCCGCACCCCTTCCGAGTTCTGCGTCAGCGCCAGCGCATGGGGGCCGATGAGCACCCCCGCAGCCAGGTAGCCGAGCATGGGTGGCAGCTTGAGGCTGCGGCAGACCACAACACCCAGCACTGCGGCCAACAGGTAAAGCAAGGTGAGGGCGAGTGAGGACATGGTTCGATGCTATCCGAGCCTTCCTGCGGCCCTCGGTGTTTTCTGTCCGAAGCAGGGTCCATGCCAGAGCCAGGGCAAAAAATCTGCCACCCGCGCAGGCATGCCCGGTCGATAGAATCCACCGGATGACCCCTGTGCCCGCCACGCTGCCCCCTTTTGACGCCGAACAGGCCCTGCGCCTGGCCCGCGAGACCTTTGACATTGAGGCGGCGGCGCTGACCGGGCTGGCGGCCCGCGTCGATGGCGTGTTTGCCGAGGCTGTGTTGATGGTGCTGCAGGCCCGTGGCCGTGTGGTGGTGATGGGCATGGGCAAAAGCGGCCACGTGGGCCGCAAGATTGCAGCCACGCTGGCATCTACGGGCACGCCAGCGTTTTTTGTGCACCCGGCCGAGGCCAGCCACGGCGATCTGGGCATGGTCACGGGCGACGACCTGGTCCTGGCGATCTCCAACAGCGGCGAAAGTGGTGAACTGACGGCCATCCTGCCCGTGCTCAAGCGCCTGGGCGCCCCGCTGATCGCGATGACCGGCGGGCTGCAGTCCACGCTCGCCCGCCATGCCGACCTGGTGCTCGACTGCAGCGTGGAGCGTGAGGCCTGCCCCCTGAACCTGGCCCCCACCGCCAGCACCACAGCCCAGCTGGCCATGGGTGACGCGCTGGCCGTGGCCCTGCTCGACGCCCGGGGCTTCCGCCCTGAAGACTTTGCCCGTTCGCACCCTGGCGGTGCGCTGGGGCGCAAGCTGCTCACCCATGTGAGCGATGTCATGCGCACCGGCAGCGAGGTGCCGCGTGTGGCGCCCGACGCCTCCTTCAGCGACCTCATGCGCGAAATGAGTGCCAAGGGCCTGGGCGCCTCGGCCGTCGTGGATGCCGCCGGCCAGGTGCTGGGGATCTTCACCGACGGCGACCTGCGCCGCCGCATCGAGGCCGGGGCCGACCTGCGCACGGCCACGGCGGGCCAGGTCATGCACCCCCACCCGCGCCGCATTGCCCCGGACGCCCTTGCGGTGGACGCCGCCGAAATGATGGAGGCGCATGCCATCACCAGCGTGCTGGTGGTGGATGCGGGAGGGGTGCTCACGGGGGTGGTGCACATCGGCGACCTGATGCGAGCCAAAGTCATATGACCTCACTTCAAATGACCCCCCTGAGTCGCTGCGCGCCTTCCCCCTTAGGGGACGCACCCGGTGGCCCGGCGAAGCCGGTTCCACGGGTGCACTGGTCTTGGCTGTGCCCGTTCGATCTGCATGCCCCTTATTGAAATGACCCTGCCCGTGCTGCAATTTCCCCCCGAGCTGCTGCTGCGCGCCCAAGGCGTGCGCATTGCCTTCTTCGATGTCGATGGCGTGCTGACCGATGGCGGCCTGTATTTCAGCGAATCGGGCGAAACGCTCAAGCGCTTCAATACGCTGGACGGGCATGGGCTCAAGCTGCTGCAAAAGGCGGGCATCACGCCTGCGGTCATCACGGGCCGCGACTCCGCGCCGCTGCGCGTGCGCCTGAAGGCGCTGGGGGTCGAACACGCGGTGTTCGGCACCGAAGACAAACGCCCCGCCGCTGAGCAGATGCTGGCCACGCTGGGGCTGGACTGGTCCCAGGCTGCAGCGATGGGTGACGACTGGCCCGACCTGCCGGTGATGTGCCGCAGTGCTTTCGCGTGCGCCCCGGCCAACGCCCAGGCCGAAGTGCGCCACGCCGCCCATTTTGTGACGCAGGCCCGGGGCGGCGATGGTGCCGCGCGCGAACTGTGTGATCTGCTGCTGGTGGCCTCGGGCCGCTATGCCGCACTGCTGGCGGAGTACACCGCATGAACCGGGGTTTTCTGCGCTCTTTCCCCACCTGCCAGGTTGTCGTGCCTAGCCCGGAGGCAACACCGTGATGCGCAACTGGGTCCGCCAGGGCTGGGAACAGTTCTCGCTCTATCTGCCCGTCGTGCTCATGGGGCTGCTGGCGCTGGGCACCTGGTGGCTGGTGCGCAACGCGCCCATGCCCCTGCTGCCTGCCATCGAGCGCCAACAAGGCAACCAGCCCGACTATTTCATGAAGTCGTTCTCGGTAAAAAGCTTTGACGCGAGCGGGCGCCTGCAAAGCGAAGTGCAGGGCGAAGAAGCGCGGCACTACCCCGACTCCGACACGCTGGAGATCGACAAAGCGCGCATGCGCTCGGTGACGCCGCAGGGCCGCCTCACCGTGGCCACGGCAGACCGCGCCCTGACCAACGCCGATGGTTCGGAGGTGCAGCTGTTCGGCAATGCCATCGTCACGCGCGAGCCCCTGCCCGCCAAGCCTGGGTCACCCGCCCAGCCTCGGCTGGAGTTCCGCAGCGAATTTTTGCACGCTTACACCAACACCGAACGCGTGCGTTCCGACAAGCCCGTCACCCTCACGCGCGGCAATGATCGCTTCACGGCCGACGGCATGGACTACGACAACCTCGACCAGGTGCTGCAGCTGCGCGGACGTGTGCGTGGCGTGCTCCAGCCCGGCGCGGCCAAGCCCTAGTACGCCGCCCCGATCGGAGCCCGCATGACCACTCCCCTTGTCTTCATCACCGGCGCGTCCAGCGGCATCGGCCAGGCCCTGGCCCTGCGCTTTCACCGGTCGGGCTACCGCCTGGCCCTGGTGGCGCGCCGCACTTCTGAGGTCAAAACATGGGTTAGGGCTCAAGGAATAAGCGCTGACAGCTACGAAATTTATAGTGCAGATGTAGCCGTGACCGACAGCATCGTTGCTGCGGGCCGCGATTGCATCGCACGCCAAGGGGTGCCTGACGTGGTCATTGCCAATGCGGGCATCAGTGTGGGCATGGACACGGCAGTGCGCGACGACATCGACGTGATGGCACGCACCTTTGCCACCAACAACATCGGCGTGGCGGCCACCTTCCATCCCTTTGCGGACGCGATGGCGCAGCGGGGCAGCGGCACGCTGGTGGGCATCGGCAGCGTGGCAGGCATCCGTGGCCTGCCCGGGCATGGTGCGTATTGCGCCAGCAAGGCGGCCGTCATCAGCTACTGCGAGAGCCTGCGTGGGGAGATGCGCCCCCACGGAGTGCGTGTGGTCACCATTTCTCCGGGCTACATCGACACGCCGCTCACCCGCCAGAACCGCTACAGCATGCCGTTTCTGATGCAGGCCGATGATTTTGCGGACCGTGCCTTCCGGGCCATCACGGCCGGTGTCAGCTACCGGGTCATCCCCTGGCAAATGGGGGTGGTTGCCAAGTTGCTGCGCATGGTGCCGAACGTGCTGTTCGACAAGCTGCTGGCCGGGCGCCCGCGCAAGCGGCGGCAGAGCGAGCAGTAGCTCCTAGGTCCACCGGAGGTGGTTTTTGGCCGCCGGTTCGGGGCGGTCCTGGCTGCGATAGAAGCAAGACGTGGCGGTCGTGCATGAAAAAAGCCCCCGAGGGGGCTTTCAGAGAAACGTCACTGGCCTGCTTCAGTAGCCGTTGCCACCACCGCCACCATAGCCGCCACCACCGCCGTTGCGGCCACCGCCGCCACCGCCGTTGCGGGAGCCAGAGCCGTAGGGGCTGCGGAATCCGCCTTCGCTACGGCCACCGCCACCACCGCCGCCGTAACCGCCGCCACCCTCGCGGCCGCCGCCATAGCCACCACCGCCTTCACGGCCACCGCCGTAACCGCCGCCACCACTGCGACCACCGCCGCCGCCGTAACCGCCGCCAAATCCGCCACTGCGGGGTGGGCGGGGCTCCATGGGGCGTGCTTCGTTCACGACGATGCTGCGGCCACCCAGTGGCTGGCCATTCATGCCATTGATGGCGGCTTGGGCTTCCGCGTCACTGCCCATTTCCACGAAACCAAAGCCCTTGGAGCGGCCTGTGTCGCGCTCCATCATGACCTTGGCGCTGGTCACTGCGCCGAATTGGCCAAAGGCCTGTTCGAGATCGCTGTCGCGCACCGAGTACGGCAGGTTGCCGACGTACAGTTTGTTGCCCATTGAGGGACTCCTCAAAAACACATGGAAAAAGCGATGGAGTCCCGAAAACGCAGCCAGCTAATCTCAATGACGCTCTCAGCGCGAAACTGACGGATCACCGCAAACTTTAAGCGGGGGAAACCCCGCTGGCTCATTATGCGCCACACTTTTGCGGAAAAAGCAAGCGGCAATGCCGACTGTGGTGGCGATGCCGCGCAGGCATGAAAAAAGGAGCCCAGGGGCTCCTTTGTTTTGCCTTTGGCAGACCGCAAAGGTCTGCCAGCAAGGTCTTTTTAGTAGCTGCTACGGCCACCGCCGTAACCACCACCACCGCCGCCGCCGCTACGGCCACCGCCGTAACCGCCGCCGCCACCACCGCCGTAGCCGCCGCCACCACCGTTGCCGCCGCCGAAGCCGCCGCTACGGGGAGCGCGGGGCTCCATGGGACGGGCTTCGTTGACCACGAGGTCACGGCCGCCGAAATTGGTGCCATGCACGCCTTGGATGGCGGCTTGGGCTTCAGCATCGCTGCCCATTTCGACAAAGCCGAAACCCTTGGAGCGGCCGGTGTCGCGCTCCATCATGACCTTGGCGCTGCCGACCGAGCCGTACTGGCTGAAGGTCTGTTGCAGATCTTCGTCGCGGAAAGAGTAGGGCAGGTTGCCCACGTAAAGTTTGTTGCCCATGAAGGACTCCTGAAAAAACACAAAAACGCGATGGAGTCCGACGCAATCAACAAACCTGTGACGACTTCAAAGACGCGAAACTGACCATTCACCGCTAAGCTAACTGCTTTCCTGCAAGCAGAAAAGCGAACCCATTATTAATCACTTTATGAGGCGTGTGGGGTTTATTTCTGGATCAAGCCATCCATCCTGCACAAATTTGTGGGTATTTTGGAGCGTGCAACGGGGGTTTTCAGGGGAAACCCGCAGGGTCTGAACAGCCACCCGAACCTGGCCCGTCGCCACCTTTCGGCAACCACCCGCCTGTTTTCCCTGTCGGAAGCAGGGTAAAATCCGCGAGTCTTTGGGGAGTAGCCCGCCCGGCCGCGCAATGCGCCGGGGGCATGCGTCAACACACTTGGGTTCTTCGAAACCTATGGCGTATGCGGCTTTTGAGCTGGGCGAGACCATTGACTGCAAACCGATCCACATGGCCGGAGTCGGGGTGCAGTCAATGCGTTTTCCACCCATCCGGCCGGATAGGACCCCCTCCCCCATGGAAGCCTTCTTCATTTCTACCGCCATCGTCGCGCTCGCCGAGATGGGCGACAAGACGCAGCTGCTCGCGCTCGTGCTGGCCGCACGTTTTCGCAAACCCTGGCCGATCGTGCTTGGCATCCTGGTGGCGACCCTAGTGAATCACGGCCTGGCCGGGGCTTTGGGTGCCTGGGTGACCACGTTCCTCGGCCCCCAGGTACTGCGCTGGATCCTGGGTGCATCGTTCATCGCCATGGCGGTGTGGATGCTGATCCCCGACAAGCTGGACGAAGGCGAAGCCGACGGATCGCCACGCTGGGGGGTGTTTGGCACCACCGTGGTCGCATTCTTCCTGGCCGAAATGGGCGACAAGACCCAGATCGCCACCGTCATGCTGGCCGCGCAGTACAACGCCTACCTGTGGGTGGTGGCGGGCACCACGCTCGGCATGATGATCGCCAACGCGCCGGTGGTCTGGCTGGGCGAGCGCATCACTCGCCGCGTGCCCATTCGCGCTGTCCATGTGGTCTCGGCGGTGATTTTTCTGGTGCTGGGGTTGGTGGCGATCTTCACGCCCGCCGGGTGAGCAGCAGCGGCCGTTTTGGTATATTTGCCAGACGCGCCGATTTGCCACAGCTTGCGGGCGCTTTATAAATCCTGCTAAAGACCCGTCCGACACATCCGCCCGGCCTCGTTTTTAGCGACGCCGGGTTTTTTTATGTCGTTTTTTGCCACGCCCCAGTCCATGCATTTCCCGGAGGTGCTCCCGCTGCAAAGCGGTGCGTCCATCCGCGACTACCACCTGGCCTACGAGACCTACGGCACGCTCAATGCCGACCGCTCGAACGCCGTGCTCGTGTGCCACGCCCTCAATGCCTCGCACCACGTCGCGGGCGTCTATGCCGGGCAGGACAAGAGCGAGGGCTGGTGGGACAACATGATCGGCCCGGGCAAGCCCGTGGACACCGACCGCTTCTTCGTCATCGGCGTGAACAACCTGGGCTCCTGCTTCGGCTCCACCGGCCCGATGCACAACCATCCCGATACGGGCGAGGTTTATGGCGCGGACTTCCCGGTGGTCACGGTGGAAGACTGGGTCAACGCCCAGGCCCGCCTGCTCGACCGTCTGGGCATCCAGCAACTGGCGGCCGTGCTGGGCGGCAGCCTGGGCGGCATGCAAGCATTGAGCTGGACGCTGCAGTACCCCGAGCGCATGCGCCACGCGGTGGTGGTGGCCAGTGCGCCCAACCTCACGGCCGAGAACATTGCCTTCAATGAGGTGGCCCGCCGCGCCATCGTGACCGACCCGGACTTCCACGGCGGCCACTTTTACCGCCACGGTGTGATCCCCAAGCGTGGCCTGCGCATTGCCCGCATGATCGGCCACATCACGTACCTGAGCGACGACGTGATGAACGAGAAGTTCGGCCGGCAGCTGCGCGAAGGCCTGGAACTGAAATACAGCACCCAGGACATCGAGTTCCAGATCGAAAGCTACCTGCGCTACCAGGGCGACAAGTTCAGCGACTACTTCGACGCCAACACCTACTTGCTCATCACCCGCGCGCTCGACTACTTCGACCCCGCGCGCACCCATGCCGGCAACCTCACGCGGGCCCTGGCCCGGGCGCAGGCCAGGTTCCTGCTGGTGAGCTTCACCACCGACTGGCGCTTCTCTCCCAAGCGCAGCCGCGAGATCGTGAAGGCCTTGCTCGACAACCGCCGCAGCGTGAGCTACGCCGAGATCGACGCGCCCCACGGGCACGATGCCTTTTTGCTCGATGACGCCCGGTACATGGGCGTCATGCGCTCTTATTTCGATAGCATTTCCAAGGAGTTGCAACCATGACCGAAAAAGCGGCGATGCAAGCCTTGGCGCGCCTGGTGCCCCCCGGCTCGCGCGTGCTCGACCTCGGTTGTGGCAACGGCGCCATGCTCGACTACCTGCAGCGCGAGCGCGGCTGCAGTGGCTATGGCGTGGAGATCGACGACGCCAACGTGCTGGCCTGCGTGCAGCGCGGCGTCGATGTGATCCAGCTCAACCTCGATGAGGGGCTGGCCATGTTTGGCGACAACAGCTTTGACGTGGTGCTGCAGATCGACACGCTGCAGCACCTGCGCAATGCCGAAACCATGCTGCGCGAGACAGCGCGTGTGGGCCGCACGGGTGTGGTGGCCTTCCCTAACTTTGCGCACTGGCCCAACCGGCTGTCCATCCTGCGCGGGCGCATGCCCGTGACGCGGCGACTGCCCTACCAGTGGTACGACACGCCCAACATCCGCGTGGGCACCTACAAAGACTTCGAAGTGCTGGCTACCAAGAACAGCCTGCGCATCCTCGACTCCTTCGGGCTGCAGGACGGGCAAGAGGTGCGCTGGCTGCCCAACGCACGCGCGGGTACGGCCGTTTTTCACTTCGAACACGCGTAGGCCTCCTCGCGACACGACGCTGTCAACCGCATCGGCTAAGGTGCGGGCTCCGTTTGTAGGAGACCCGCATGAAACGCATTGCACTGCGCGCCGTGACTGCCGCCGCGCTGCTCACCACCTGGGCGCTGGGCGCCGTGGCCCAGGCCTGGCCACCCACCCCCACCGTCATCGCCCACCGGGGCGCCTCGGCGCTGCGGCCCGAGCACACACTCGCCGCCTACCAGCAGGCCATTGACGACGGCGCCGACATCATCGAGCCCGACCTGGTCATCACCAAGGACGGCGTGCTGGTGGCGCGGCACGAGAACGCGATGGCCATCCTCGGCGCCGATGGCTCGGTGAAGGAAGCCACCACCGACGTGGTGGACCGCACCGAGTTCGCGGGCCGTAAGGCCACCAAGACCATCGACGGCCAAGCCATCACCGGCTGGTTCACCGAAGACTTCACCCTGGCCGAGCTGAAAACCCTGCGCGCCCGCGAGCGCATCCCCGCGCAGCGCCCGGCCAACGTGGCCTACAACGGTCGGTTCGAGGTGCCCACGTTGCAGGAGGTGATCGACCTGGCCAAGGCGGCGAGCGCCAAAACCGGCCGCGTGATCGGCATCTACCCCGAGACCAAACACCCCACCTACTTCCAGTCCATCGGCCTGCCGCTGGAGGCGCCGCTGCTGGCCGCGCTGGAGAAGAACGGCTGGAACCACAAGGACGCGCCCGTGTTCGTGCAGTCGTTCGAGGTCAGCAACCTGCAGGCGATCCGCAAGCTCAGCAGCGTGCGTCTGGTGCAGCTGGTTGCCCCTTCTGGCCGGCCCTATGACTTTGTAGCCCAGGGCGCGGCCAACACGCGCGCTTATGCCGACCTGATCACGCCCGAAGGCCTGAAGCAGGTGGCCACCTATGCCAATGCCATCGGCCCGTTCAAGACGCTGGTGGTGCCGGTCAAGGATGGCGTGCCGGGCGAACCCACCCCGCTGGTGGCGCGCGCCCGCGCCGAAGGCCTGGCCGTGCACATCTGGACGCTGCGGCCTGAAAACGCCTTCTTGCCCGCAGGACTGAAGAAGGCGCCGACCACCGATGGCACCGTACGCGGCGACAGCGTGGGTGAGATCACGGCCTATCTGCGCGCAGGCATCGACGGCTTCTTCACCGACGACCCGGCCGTGGGCCGAGCTGCCGTTCAAGCATTCACGGCGACGAAGTGACGGGTGCCGGGCGCGGCTTGCCCGGCGCGGAGCGTGCCCCCTGGCGCAGCCCCAGTTGCCTCGCCTTTTCCACCCACTGCGCCAGCCGCTCGGTGCTGGCGCTGCGCACCGGACCAAAGCTGTGCACCTGCACGGGCCGGATGCCGCAGAACTCCAGGATGGCCTTCTTCATCTGGTGGTGCCCTGGCATGCGTGTGACCCAGCGGAAGTACCAGGGCGGCGAGTCCATGGTCACCAGCAGCTCGGCCGATCGGCCGGTCAGCAGCTTGTCCCACAGCGATGAGCCTTTGCGGTACTTGAAGGCATAGCCGGACAGCAGCACGCGGTCGATAAAACCCTTGAGCAGCGCGGGCATGGCGCCCCACCAGATGGGGTACACCCACACCAGGTGGTGCGCCCAGCTGATGTCGGCCTGTGCGGCCAGCAGGTCGGGTTCCAGCGGCTGGACTGCGCCGTAGCCTTGAAACAGCGGGTTGAACGCCAGCTGCCCCACGTCCAGAAACCGCACTTTGGCCCCTGCTTGTTGCGCGCCGTCGGCATATGCGCGGGCCATGCCAGCGCACAGGCTGTTGGCGGTGGGGTGGCCCAGGATGACCAGAATGTTTTGTTGCTCTGCCACAGACGCTCCATCACGGTGTTGTTGATGGCGCCATGGTCACCCTGCCCCACGGGGCAGAGTCAAGCGGTCAGGTCAAGTCGCGGTGAATCTCGCAGCGCCCGCCGTGGTAGCTGCACCAAATTGCGCGGGGTTGTGCGCTGGAGGTCCCACCGCCAGTGTGGAAGGCGCAGCGCAGGCTTCGGGTGCCACGGGCACGGCCAGCGTGTCGCAGGTGTGCAGCTCGGCTTCCAACAGCGCCAGCTGCGCGTCCAGCGCTGACAGGCGCGCCAGCTCCTGCGCCACGGCGGCCCGCCGCCCGGCCACCAGCTGGGCCATGCGTTCCCAGCCTGCAGCGGTGTCGATGTGGGGCAGGCCATCCAGCTCCGACAGCCGAAAACCCAGCGCCTGGGCCTGGCGGATCAGCAACACGCGGGCCACATCGGCCTCGCCATAGTGGCGGTAGCTGCCTGCGCGCGCCACCGTGCCCAGCAGGCCCCGGGCCTCGTACAGCCGGATGGCCTTGGGCGTGGTGCCGGTGCGTTGGGCGAGTTCTCCGATGCGCATTGGGTGTCCTGGTAGGAGAGCAAAATACTATCAAATTAATAGCTACTGGCGCTTATCCATTAAGCGCTAGGTGCCAATTTGGCTCATATTTTTCATGGGTGGAGCCTGGTTGAGGCTTGTCAAGGGCTGCTGGCCCCGATGCTGCACGATAAGCTGCTGCGCTCTGATTCCACCTTCCGCCCGCGCCCGCCATGCCCCAGTTTGCCGCCAATCTGAGCCTGATGTACACCGAGCTGCCGTTTCTGGACCGTTTTGCCGCTGCGGCGCGCGACCGGTTCACGACGGTGGAGTTCTTGTTTCCCTATGCCTTCGAGCCCGTCGAGGTGGCGGCCCGGCTTGCGGACAACGGCCTGCAGCTGGTGCTGTTCAATGCCCCGCCTGGCGGCACCGACCGCAGCCGCATGGCGGCGGCGTGGGACCAGAACGCGCGCGGCACCGCAGCGCTGCCTGGGCATGAGGCCGAGTTCCGCGCGGGCGTGCAAGAAGCCCTGCGCTATGCCGAGGTGCTGGGCTGCCCGCGCATCCACGTGCTCTCGGGCATCGTGCCGCCCGGCGTGGAGCGCGAATCCCTCAAGGACCTGTGCGTTGGCAACCTGCGCTGGGCGGCGGCCGAGGCTGCGCGCGCGGGGTGCGACATCCTCATCGAGCCCATCAACCTGCGCGACATGCCGCGCTACTTTCTGAACCGGCAGGATCACGCGCACGAGCTGCTCGATGCGGCGCAGGCCCCCAACCTCAAGGTGCTGATGGACCTCTACCACTGCCAGATCGTGGAGGGCGACGTGGCCGCCAAGCTGCAGCGCTACCTGCCCACGGGCCGCGTGGCGCATATCCAGATCGCGGGCGTGCCGGGCCGCCACGAGCCCGACCGGGGCGAGCTGCACTACCCGTTCCTGTTCGGGATGCTGGACGCTCTGGGCTATAGCGGCTGGGTGGGGTGTGAATACCGCCCGGCGGCCGATACCTCGGCCGGTCTGGCGTGGCGGGACCGGGCGTTGGCGGGGTCTGCAGCGGATTCCTAGGCGCAATTGCCCCGCGCCTCCAGTCCGCGCAATTGCGTAAGGGAATGCGTGAATAAATGTAACAAGCCTCTGGACGTAGAGTGACCGCAGACCGGCGACAGCCGGCTTTGGGCTTTCAATCTCCAGGAGACACACTACATGGCTGCTTCCCTTGCCAACAACCGTTCCGTCGCGCGCCAGGTCACGCTGACCGCCATTGCGCTGGTGGCCCTGGTGCTGGTGTTGGTGGGGCTGGCCATTGCCGTGCTGACCGAGCGCAGCACCCGCGCCCTGGTCGCCTCCAGTGTGGGCGACACCGCGCAGAGCGTGGCGCAGTCGCTGGACGCCGCTGACAACACCAACCGCGAACTGGTGCAGCTCACCATGAAGGGCTTTCAGCGCTACTTCGAGGCCACCATGCAGCTCGACGAAGCCTCGGGCGAGCTGCGCAGCTATGGCGCGCTGGTCAATGAGGACTACGGCTCGGTCGACAAGTTCGCCAGCGAGACGGGCGGCATTGCCACCGTGTTCGCAAAGAAGGGCGATGACTTCGTGCGCATCACCACCTCGGTCAAGAACGAACAGGGCGCGCGCCAGCAGGGCACGCCGCTGGGCAAGGACGACCCGGCCTATGCCACCGTGTCCAAGGGCGAGCCCTACACCGGCGTCACCGTGGTGGGCGGCAAGCCCTTCATGGGCCACTACCTGCCCGCCAAGGACGCTTCGGGCAAGGTGATTGCGCTGCTGTTCATCGGCAACGACATCAGCGTGTTCCACGCCATGCTGCAAAAGCAGGTCACGCAGACAAAATTCTTCGAGCATGGCGGCACGTACGTGATCAACCCCGGCACCTCGCTCGACAAGGCGGTGTTCGTGTACCACCCCACCGCACGCGGCAAGCGTGTGCTGGAGGCCTACCCCCAGGCCCGCCCGTTTTTTGAAGCCTTGGCCGCATCGCCCGATGGCTTTGTTCGTGAAGCCGCCCCCGTGTTGGGCGCAGGCGCCGAAGACCCCTGGGCCCTGGTGCGCAAGACCGGTGGCGGCTGGTGGGTGGTGGCCGAGGTGGCCGATGGCGAGGCCATGGCCAGCCAGCGCCGCGTCACGCTCGCCGTGTGGGGGTTGATGGCCGTGGCCGTGGTGCTGCTGGCCGTTGGCCTGTTCCTCATGCTGCGCCGGGGCGTAAGCCGCCCGCTGCAGGACCTGACCCAGGCCATCACCCTGGTAGCGCAGGGCGACCTGACCGAAGAATTCCGCACCACGCGGCGCGACGAAATCGGCGCGCTGGTGCAGGAGGTGGAAGGCATGCGCCAGCGCTACACGCAGATGCTGCAGCAGGTGCGCACGGCGGTGGACAGCATCACCACCGCCAGCGCCGAGATCGCCAGCGGCAACCAGGACCTGTCGGCCCGCACCGAGGCCACGGCCAGCAGCCTCGCGCAGACCGCGCAGAGCATGGAGCACCTTACCTCCACGGTACGCCAGTCGGCCGACGCCGCGCGCCAGGCCAACCAACTGGCCAACACCGCCGCGGCCGTGGCCGCACGCGGTGGCCAGGTGGTGGGCGAGGTGGTCACCACCATGGGCGACATCAACCAAAGCTCGCGCAAGATTGCCGACATCATCGGCGTGATCGATTCCATTGCGTTCCAGACCAACATCCTGGCATTGAACGCAGCGGTGGAAGCCGCCCGCGCAGGTGAACAAGGCCGGGGCTTTGCCGTGGTGGCCAGCGAGGTCCGCAGTCTGGCAGGGCGCAGTGCCGAGGCCGCGCGCGAGATCAAGGCGCTCATCGGCGCCTCGGTGGAGCGGGTGGAATCGGGCGCACGCCTGGTGCAGAACGCGGGCACCACCATGGACGAGATCGTGGGCTCGGTCAAACGCGTGGGCGACATCATTGGTGAGATCACAGCGGCATCGAGCGAGCAGTCCGACGGCATCGGCCAGGTCAACACTGCCGTGAACCAACTGGACCAGATGACCCAGCAGAACGCTGCCCTGGTGGAGGAATCCGCTGCCGCAGCCCAAAGCCTGCGGGAGCAGGCCTCCCGCCTGGCGGGGGCGGTGCAGGTGTTCAAGCTCTCGCGGACCGAGGGCGCGGCCGGTGGCGGTATCGGCTACACCCAGCGCGCGGCCCTGGCCGCGCCCATGGCACAAACGGGCGAGGGCGAGGCGGTGCACGCCCCCGGCAGTGGCGCGCGCGCACCTGCCCAGTTGCAATAGCCCACTGCATCCGACCAATCGGCTGTGCGGCGGGGGCGCGTGGTCATCTGGCGGTTTGCGGTCTGCAGACCTTCGTTTATGCTGATCTGAAACCCCCCACCACACCGCCCACCCCCATCCATGGCCGCCCACGTTCCCACCATGCTGGTCATGATCATCGTGAGTTCGCTCATGATGGCCGCTTCCATGGCTGTGGTGGGCTGGGGGCGTCGGCGCGATGGCCTGGGGCGGTGGGCGGCCGCCCTGATGGTCAATGCCGTCGGGCATTTGCTGATCATGCTGCGGGGCCAGGTGCCGGATATGGTGTCCATCGTGCTGGGCAACCTGCTGCTGTCCTGCGTGTTTGTGGGGATGATCGCCGCGATCTACCAGTTCCAGGGGCGCCCGCCACGGTGGCTGCTGCTGCTCACACCGTCGGCGCTGGTCACGTGTTTTGTCATCGTGTTTATCGACAATTTTCCGGCGCGCGCGAGTTTTGTGGGCCTGGTCATCGGGCTGCAGGCCGTGTGGGCTCTGGTAGCGGCCCTGGAGCGCCGCCATGCCACCGTGGGGCGCGGGCAGTGGCTGCTGGTGGCCGGGCTGGGCCTGGAGGCCCTGGTGCTGGGCGGCCGCGCGCTGCTGGCCTTGGGCGGAAGCCAGACGGCCACCAGCATCCTCCAGGGCAGCCTGCTGCAGACGCTGACCTTCATGGCCACGTTTTCGGTGGTGCTCATCAGCTCCATGGGATTTGTGTTCATGTCACGCGACCGTGCCGACGAGAACAACCGCATCATGGCGGCGCTGGACCCGCTCACCGGCGTGGCCAACCGCCGCTCGCTGATCGCGGCGCTGGACCGCGACGTCTCGCGCGCCGTGCGCTCGCGCGAATCCATCGCGCTCATGATGGTGGACATCGACCACTTCAAGCGGGTCAACGACCGCTACGGGCACCCCGCCGGTGACCAGGTGCTGTGCAGCGTGGTCAATGTGCTGAGCGAGCGCGTGCGGGCGCAGGACCTGGTGGGCCGCTACGGGGGTGAGGAATTCATGGTGGTGCTGCCCGACACCACGCTGCTGGGGGCCGAGCAGCTGGCGCGGGAACTGTGCAAGGCGGTGGAGGAATCGCGTTGCCGCATCCGCGCAGTGGGCGGAGCCGCGCCAGATGCAACCACCGACGCGGCCCTGGGCATCGCCGTCACGGTCAGCATTGGCGTCTTTGGCGGCCGGCTGGAGCCCGGCGACAGCTGGGACATGCTGATCGCCGCAGCCGACCGTGCGCTCTACCAGGCCAAGGAAAACGGCCGCAACCGGGTGGAGGTGTCCACCAGCCTGCGGCGCCCCGCCTACCTGGCGGCGGCACAGGCCAATCCCGACACGCATCCCGTTTCCCGGTATTGACGCCCAGGAGGAGCGCCGGGCGGACGCGCTGGGCACACACCCCGAAGCAGGGCTGCGCCCCCTGCCGTAGCGCTGCCAGACCACGGTGCGGGTGTATGAAGACTCGCCATGGCGCACACACAGGCGTTGTGTTGGAATGCTGGTTTCGGTCCACAAGATCCGCCGTATTCAGGAGAGCCGCCCATGAACGCCCGAGTCCCCGCCCACGCCCTGCAACCCGCCCTGGCCCTCGAACGGGTCAGCCAAGCCTGGGACAGCGACATTGTTCGCCAGCTCACCGACTACATCACCATCCCCGCCAAGTCGCCCATGTTCTCGCCCGACTGGGCTGCGCAGGGCCTGCTCGACACCGTGGTGCGCAACGCCGCCGCGTGGGTCGAGTCGCAGAAGGTCGAAGGCCTGAAGCTCGAAGTGGTGCGCCTGGAAGGCCGCACCCCCGTACTGTTTTTTGAAATTGACGCCACCCAGGCGGGCGCCACCGACACCGTGCTCATGTACGGCCACCTCGACAAGCAGCCCGAGTTCAGCGGCTGGCGCAACGACCTCGGCCCCTGGACGCCCAAGTACGAGGACGGCAAGCTCTATGGCCGGGGCGGCGCGGATGACGGCTACGCGGTCTACGCCAGCATCGCCGCCGTGCAAGAGTTGAAGCGCCAGAACGTGCCCCACCCGCGCATCGTGGGCCTGATCGAGACCTGCGAGGAAAGCGGCTCGCGCGACCTGCTGCCCTACATCGACGCCCTCAAGCCCCGTATGGGCAACGTGGCACTGGTGGTGTGCCTGGACTCGGGCGCCGGCAACTACGACCAGCTGTGGCTCACCACCAGCCTGCGCGGCATGGCCACCGGGACGCTCAAGGTCGAGATCCTTACCGAAGGCATCCACTCCGGTGACGCCTCGGGCCTGGTGCCTTCGTCGTTCCGCATCATGCGGCAGGTGCTCGACCGGCTCGAAGACAGCGCCACCGGCCGTCTCCTGCCCCAGAGCTTTCATTGCGAAGTGCCCGCCGACCGCCTGGCCCAGGCCCGCGCCACGGCGGGCATCCTGGGCGAAGAGGTGTACAAGCGCTTCCCCTGGGCGCACTACGACTGCGGCGGCTCCACCACCTTTGCATTGCCCACCACCACCGACCCGCTGCAGGCCCTGCTCAAGCGCACCTGGGAGCCCACGCTGAGCGTGACCGGCGCCGAAGGCTTCCCGGCCCTGCAGGACGCAGGCAATGTGCTGCGCCCCTACACCGCCTTCAAGCTCAGCCTGCGCCTTCCGCCCCTGGTGGACGCCGCCGCCGCCGTGCAGGAGCTGAAAGCCCTGCTCGAAGACAACGCGCCCTACCAGGCGAAGGTCACCTTCCAGAGCATGAGCGGCGCCACAGGCTGGAATGCCCCCGCCACCACGCCCTGGTTCGAGCAGGCGCTCAACGCCGCCTCGCAGGCCCACTTTGGTGCGCCCTGCGGCTACATCGGCCAGGGCGGCACCATCCCGCTCATGAACATGCTCAGCGAAGGCTTCCCCACCGCGCAAATGATGGTGTGTGGTGTGCTCGGCCCCAAAAGCAACGCCCACGGCCCCAACGAGTTCCTGCATGTGCCCTACGCCAAGAAGCTCACCGCCGCCGTGGCGCAGGTGATTGCAGGCATGGCGCAGCAGGCGGTCGCACCTGCCGCAGCGGGCTGATAGGCGCGATCTTTTCAGCTTTCACCGTTCTTTCACACCCACGACTGACGCAAAAATGGGCATGGGCAGGCGGCGCGCTCCAAGCGATGCGGCCGCTGTGTTCCGGTTTGCGCAAGTCCTCACACCCTTCTGGCAGGCACAGATCACCATGGACAAACGCGCTTTTCTCCACGCCTGTACGGCCACCACACTGGCCGCTGCGGTACACCCTCTCGTCCACGCCCAGGCGCCTGCGGCAACGGCGGGGGTTGCCGCTCCTGGCCCGCGCCACACGCTGTTGGGCACCAACAGCGAAGGCAAGCCTGTCGCACTGACCGACTTTGCGGGCAAGGTGTGCCTGGTGAGCTTCTTCACCGCTGGCTGCGCCCTGTGCACCAACGAGCTGCGGCTGATGCGCGAGTTCTATACGAACAACCGCCAGCGCGACTTTGTGCTGCTGGGCGTGAACATGGACGAAAAAAACGCGGACTTCATGCAGTACATCGAGCTGCTCAAAGTGTCCGTGCCTGCCGAGCAGCGCTTTCCGATTGCCTGGCGCAACGCTGTGGGGCACCAGGACAGCTTTGGCACCATCACCCGCCGCCCCACGCACTATGTGCTCAACCGCCAGCACCAGCAGGTGTTGCGCCGCGAAGGCAATTTTCTGCCCACGGATTGGGACGACCTCTGGGCCTCCATCGCCTGATGTGGGTTGCGCCACGCGTGATTCGTTCGGCCACCGCCGGGCCATGCCGTACCGCCTTTTTATGGGATTGCCTTCCTGTTCTTTCCTGGTTGAGCGATTGCCCGCTCAACAGCACCGCCCGCCATGATCTCTGACGACCCCATTCCCTCCACCCTCACCACCTTCACCGCCAGCGACGGCGAAAACCTGGCTGTGCAGGACTGGCCCCTGCCCGAGGGCGAGCCCTGCCGGGGCACCGTGCTGCTGGTGCATGGCCTGGGCGAACATGTGGGCCGCTACGACGCGGTGGCCCGCCGCCTCAACGACTGGGGTTTTGCCGTGCGGGGTTACGACCAGTATGGTCACGGCGAATCCGGCGGGCCGCGTGGCGGCCTCACTTCGGACCTGCGCCTGCTGGATGACCTGGCCGACCTGGTGGACGCCACGCGCGCCCGCATGCCCGCAGGCCAGCCCCTGGTGCTGCTGGGCCACAGCATGGGCGGGCTTGTGGCTTCGCGTTTTGTGTCGTTGAAGATACGGCCTGTGGACGCCCTGGTGTTGTCATCCCCCGCGCTGGATGCGGGCCTGGGCGCCGTGCAAAAGCTGCTGCTGGCCACGCTGCCGCGCATCGCACCCAACCTGCGCGTGGGCAATGGGCTCGATGCGCAGTACCTCTCGCACGACCCGGCCGTGGTCGCGGCCTACCTGGCCGACCCGCTGTGCCACGACCGCATCAGCGCCCGCCTGGCCCGCTTCATCGCCAACGGCGGCCCCGCCACCGTGGCCCGCGCCACGCACTGGAGCGTGCCCACGTTGCTGATGTGGGCGGGCAGCGACAAGCTGGTCCACCCTGCGGGTAGCCGTGCCTTTGCGGCCGCAGCCCCCAAGGCCGTCGTGCATGCACACTGCTTTGAACCCCTGTTCCATGAGCTGTTCAATGAAAGCCCGGAACTGGCCGAGCCGGTGTTCGACCTGCTGCAGCAGTGGCTGGTGCGGCGCTGTCCGGCAGTGAGGTAGCCGGGTAGTCGCTGTGACCCAAAATTTCAAGCCAAAATGGCCGCCAGCGCTTATCTATCAAGCGCTAGCAGCTATCATTTTTGTAACAATCCGCCCAGCATTCCGAACAGGTCGTTCGAGGTGCCAAACCCGCCCTGCGGCGCCTCGCCGCGCGGGCTGAGCTGGTCGATCAGGCCCGGCAGTACCTGGGCCAGCTGGCCTGCTGCCGCGCCGGGGCCTACGCCCAGTTGCGACGCGATCTGCGACAGCGGGCCGCTGCCCAGCACGTTGGACAACTGTTCGCCGGAGATCGCCTGGTTCGGCCCCGCGCTCAGCCAGGACGCAATCACATTGCCCAGCCCCGCCTGCTGAAACTTGGCCATCAGCCCCGGCAGACCACCCACCGGGCCGTCGTTGCTGATCAGGGACATCACGGCCTGCACCAGCTGCGGGTTCTGCGCAGCCAGGCTGATCAAGCCGCCCAGGCCACTCCCGGCCCCACCGGCTGCAGCGGCTGCAGCGGCTGCAGCGGCGCCATTGCCGCCTTGCGATGCATTGTTGATAACGGCACCCAGAACGGAATCGAGCAAACCCATGGTGTTCTCCTGCAGAGGGATAAAGGACGGCGGTGCGCCGCCCCGGACGGAACCACCCATGGTACGCACCTTGGCGTCTCCTTCATGTCAACAATCGTGAATTGTGGTGCTGCGGGCCCTGCCCGGCAGGGCACGCGGCAACACGCCATCCACGGCCCGCTCCACTCCCGCGCTGGTGTGTGTCGCTGAGAGGGCGCCCCGCTGCCGCGCAACTACTTGGTGCGGGGTGGGCGCTTGTCCAGCAGCGGTGCGCTCACACCCTGCACCCCCACCAGCCCCAGCACCGTGACCAGCGAGGTCTGCGCGCCTTTCCAGGCGTCCGTCAGGTCAATCCATTCGGACAGCGCGTGGAACCCGCCCGTCTTGCCGCCGCCCCCGATCACGATGGCGGGGATGCCCAGCGACATGGGCACGTTGGCGTCGGTGCTGGCGCCGCCCAGTACCGTCTTGCGGCCAAAGGCCGTGTTGGCGCGCACAGCCGCTTCGACAATGACCGAATCCGCCGCCGTACGGCCACCGGGCCGGTCGCCGATGAGTTTGGTCGATGCGCTCAGGGTGTTCACACCCCAGCGTGCGTTCTCTTCGGTCACGGCGCTGTCCACGGCGGCCAGCACCTGCTTTTCGGTGGCCAGCATCGGGGCTGTTTCGTCGGAGCGGATGTCCACCGCCATGCGCGCATCCGGCGCGATGGTGTTGACCGATGTGCCGCCGCCCACAGTGCCCACGGTGAACGTGGTCTTGGGGCTCTTGGGCGTGCGGATGTCGGCGATCTTGGCAATGGCGCGGCCCATGCCGTGGATGGCGCTGGGCACCTCGCCAAACGCGGCGTAGCTGTGGCCGCCCGGGCCCTTGAAGGTCACCTCGTGGCGGTGGCTGCCCGTGCCCAGCACCAGCACCGTGCCATCGGGCGCGGGCTCCAGCGCCACCATGCCGTCGATGTCCAGGTGTTCCTTGAAAAGGTGCTTCATGCCGCGCAGGTTGCCCAGCTCTTCCTCGCCCACATTGCCCACGAACACCAGGTCGCCCACGGTGGCGATCTTCTGGTCGTTCAGCACCTTGAGCCACGACAGCAGCACGGCCAGGCCGCGCGTGTTGTCGGAAATGCCGGGCCCATACAGCTTGCCGTCGCGCTCCTTCACCTTCACATCGGTGCCGGAGGGGAACACGGTGTCCAGGTGGGCCGAGATGACCAGCTTGGGGCCGTTGCCCGTGCCCTTGCGCACGCCCACGACGTTGCCTTCGGCGTCGATCGCGGCGTTGGTCAGGCCCAGGGACTGGAGCCGGGCCAGGAAAGCTTCGGCGCGCTTTTGTTCCTTGAACGGAGGCGCCTCGATCTCGGTGAGCATGCGCAGGTCTTCGGTGGCGCGGTCGTGGTCGGCCTTCACGGCATCGAGCAGCTGCAGGATCTGGGGCGCAGCCATGAGCTGGCCGTAGGCCTTGTCCACGGCGGGACGCAGCGTGGTGGGCGTGGGCGCCACGGCACCGAACTGCGCATGGGCGGCACCGGGCAGCAAGGCGGCGCAGGCGAGGGCCATGGCACCCGCAAGGGCTGTTGCACGGAAGGTATGGAGAGGGAGAGTCATGGTGATCCAGCGAAACACAAACACAAACGGAAGGGGTGACCGGCCTGTCCAGCCATCGTGGATGGAGCCGTGGGCCAGCATGCAGGGCCATGCAATTGTTGGACCGAACCCTGCCCCTGGGCTCTGCTTTAATCTGCCCAGCCGACAGTTTTTCTTACATGCGCAAACACATCCCCAGCACCCGCGCCCTGCTTGTTTTCGATGCCGTGGCACGCCACCACGGCGTGAGCAAGGCGGCCGAAGAACTCTGCCTCACCCACAGTGCCGTGAGCCAGCAGCTGCGCCTGCTGGAGGGCCAGCTGGGCCTGCAGCTGGTGCAGCGCGGCGCACGCGGCTCCACGCTCACCGACGTAGGCCGCCGCTACCACGCGCAGGTGGTGGGCGACTTGCTGCGGCTGCAGAACCACACCCTCGAAGCCATGGCCCAGCGGCCCGATGGCGCGCGCCTGCTGGTGGGTTGCGTGCCGGTGTTTGCCGAGCGCTGGCTGCTGCCCCGGCTGCCTGCCTTCCTTGCGCAGCACAAAGGCTGCAGCCTGCACCTGCAGGTGTACCCCACGCAGATCTACATGGCGGAGATCCCGTTTGATGTGGCCGTGCAGTACAACGACGCGGCCTGGCCCGGCGTGGTACCAGCGCCCCTGATGCCCGAGGTCTGCGTGGCTGTGTGTGCCCCGCAGTCGCGCCACCGGCGTGCGACAGAGCGCGGCGATTTTCGGGCCGTGCCGCTGCTGCAGCTCAGCTCGCGCCTGGGGGCGTGGGACGACTGGCTGGCCCGTGCGGGCATCACACGCATTCCGGGCCACACGTTGGGTGGCCACCGCTTTGATCTGTTCTCGATGCTGGTGGAGGCGGTGCGCGCCGACTTGGGGCTAGGCCTGGTGCCCCGGTATTTTGTGGAGCGCGAACTGCAATCGGGCGAGCTGGTGCTGGCCCACCCGCACCACGACAGCGGTGCGCGGGGCTACAGCCTCTTCGTGGCGCCGGGGCGCCTGGAAGACCGGGCGGTGGCGGCGTTTGCACAGTGGCTGCGCACCACGGTGGCCGCAGAAGGCGCTGTGGCTAAGGTGCCTTCAGACGCCGCGTGAAACGCGCTTGCGCTGCAAACCCAGCCAGGCCAGCGCCAGCCCCGTCACCACAATGGGCACCAGCGAACCGGCGTTCAATAGCGTCCAGCCCTGCGTGGTGACCAGCACGCCCGACGAGAACGCGCTCAGCGCCAGCGTGGCGTACACGCAGAAGTTGATGGCCGCCTGGGCGCGGTCTTTTTCCTCGGGGCGGTAGGCCGTCATGGCCAGCGTGGTGGAGCCGGTGAACAGGAAGTTCCAGCCCACGCCCAGGAAGAACAGCGCAATGCCGAAGTGGTGCAGCTCCACGCCCATCAGCGCCACCGCCACACACGCCAGATTGAGCAACACCCCCGTGCCCATGATGGGCAGCACACCAAACCGCTTGATGAGGTGGCCGGTGACAAAGCCGGGAGCGAACATGCCAATCACATGCCATTCCAGCACCAGCGCCGAGGCGTCAAAGTCAAAGCCACACACCTGCATGGCCAGCGGCGTGGCCGCCATCAGCAGGTTCATCACCCCATAGCCCAGCGCAGCGCCCACAATGGCCACGATGAAGGCAGGCTGGCGCATCAGTACAGAAAGGGGGCGCCCCTGCTCGCGTTGGCCCGCAGCGTTGAGCACCACGGGTTGCGCTTCGAACCGGATGGCTGCCATGCACAGCATGGACAACAGCGCCACGCCGATGAGCGCGATGTAGGCACCCGCGAACGGCACCGGGAACAGCGTGCGCGTGGCGCTGGCCAGGTTGGGGCCTGCCACGGCGCCCAGCAGGCCACCGGCCAGCACCAACGACACGGCCTTCTCGCGGTAGTCCGGGGCCGCCAGCTCGGCGGCCGCAAAGCGGTACAGGCCACCGTTGGCGCTGTAGTAGCCCGCCACCAGCGTAGCGGTGCACAGCAGCCAGAAGCTGCCGCTGAACGCCGCCCAGGCACACAGCGCGGCCGATGCCACGGCCACGGCCAGCCCGATCTGGAACGACACCTTGCGCCCCCAGCGCGCCTGGCTGTGCGCCACCAGCGGCGTGGACAGCGCCCCGCCCACCACGTAGCCCATCACCGGCAGCGTGGCCATCCAGCCAAAGGGCGCCAGCTGCAGGCCCACCAGGCCGTTGATGGCAATGAAGACAACGTTGTTGGTGAGGAAAAGGCCTTGGCACAGCGCCAGCAGCCACAGGTTCTTGTTCATGACAGGGCAGCGCCCGGGTTGGGCAAAAGGAAGGAACGAAAAGTGGGACAGCGTAGACGCAAGTCAAGGCCTGGCGGCTATGGGGTGCGCTGCGGGGGCGGGCCACATCAAAACCCGACTGGTTTGCTCCGGAATTGTGCACCGCCGTTGATGAAAATCAGCGGATGCGTGGGGTGTCCTCATTATGGTGGCGCCCAGTGCTGTGGCCCGCACCGGGGCCAGCGTTTGAATGTTTGTGATGGAACCCTTGAATTCGATGGCGGTCGCCTTGCCAGTGGCTGCAACCCCTGGTCTGGAACTCGTCTGCCCCGCCGGCAGCCTGCCCGCCCTGAAGGCCGCTGTGGACCACGGCGCCAACTGCGTCTACCTGGGCCTGCGCGACGCCACCAATGCGCGCAATTTTGCAGGCCTCAACTTTGACGAGGCCGCCATCGCCAACGGCATTGCCTATGCGCATGGTCGCGGCTGCAAGGTCTTCATGGCGCTCAACACCTACCCGCAGGCGGCCAACCCCGGGCCGTGGCGCAGCGCACTGGACAAGGCGGTCGACCTGGGCGTGGACGCGGTCATCCTGGCCGACCCCGGCCTCATGCACTACGCGGTGCAGCACCATCCCCGGCTGCGCCTGCACCTGTCGGTGCAGGGCTCGGCCACCAACTACGAGGCCATCAACTTCTACCGCGAGCAGTTCGGCATCGTGCGCGCCGTGCTGCCGCGCGTGCTTTCGATGGAGCAGGTGCGCCAGGTCATCGATCGCACGCCGGTCGAGATCGAAGTCTTCGGCTTCGGCAGCCTGTGTGTGATGGTCGAGGGGCGCTGCGCGCTGTCGTCGTACGTGACCGGCGAATCGCCCAACACGCACGGCGTGTGCTCTCCGCCCAAGGCCGTGCGCTGGGTGGAGACGCCGCAGGGCCGCGAGTCGCGCCTGAACGGTGTGCTCATCGACCGCTATGCGCCCGGCGAGAACGCGGGCTACCCTACGCTGTGCAAGGGGCGTTTCGACGTGGGGGACGACGAGAACTACTACGCCATCGAAGAGCCCACCAGCCTCAACACGCTGGAGCTGCTGCCCCAGCTGCTCAAGATGGGTGTGCGCGCCATCAAGATCGAAGGCCGCCAGCGCAGCCCCGCGTATGTGGCGCAGGTCACCCAGGTCTGGCGCGAGGCCATGGACCAGTGCCTGGCCCACCCCCACCGCTACGCGCCCAAGACGCGCTGGATGGCCAGCCTGGACCAGGTGGCAGAAGGCCAGCAGCACACGCTGGGTGCCTACCACCGCCCCTGGAAATGAAATGATCAGGCGACAACCCCCTGAGCCGCTGCGCGGCTTCCCCCTTCTCTCTACGCGCTTCGCGCTAGGGGAAGGGGGACAACGCCAGCGCACGCCAGCGAAGCGCCGCATACGCGGCTTGGCGGCCCTTGCGCGGCGTCCCCTGGCCTGGATCGCGCCAGATCGAAGGTCGGTGCGCCGCTTTGAATCCGAAATATCACGATGAAACCCCGGAGATCGCCCCATGAAACTCTCTCTCGGCCCGCTGCTGTACTACTGGCCCCGCGACACCGTGTTCGCGTTCTACGAGGCCATGGCCGCCACGCCTGTGGATGTGGTGTACCTGGGCGAGACGGTGTGTTCGCGCCGCCATGAGCTGCGCCTGGCCGACTGGCTGGCGCTGGCGCGCATGCTGCGGGACGCGGGCAAGGAGGCGGTCTTGTCCAGCCAGGTGCTCATCGAGTCCAGCGCCGATGTGGGTGTGATGCACAAGATCACGGGCAACGGCGAGTTTCTGGTCGAGGCCAATGACATGGGCGCCGTGAGCTGCCTTGCGCGTGCACCCGCCGGGCCGCAGGCCTTTGTGGCCGGGCCGCACCTGAACCTCTACAACGCGCACTCGCTGCAATGGATGGCGCAGCTGGGTGCCACCCGCTGGGTGATGCCGCTCGAAATGTCGCAGGACGCCCTCTCCGCCGTGCTGGCGCAGCGGCCCGCAGACATCGAGACCGAGGTGTTTGCCTACGGGCGCATGCCACTGGCCTATTCGGCACGCTGCTTCACCGCGCGCCACCGCAACCTGCCCAAGGACGACTGCCAGTTCAGCTGCCTCGACCATGCTGACGGACTGCCGCTGCGCACGCGCGAGAGCGAGGGCTTTCTCGTGCTTAACGGCACGCAGACCCAGTCGGCCCGCGTCTACAACCTGGCCAACGAATTGGCGGCGATGCAGGCCCAGGGCGTGGACGTGGTGCGGCTGAGCCCGCAGGCGCAGCACATGCCGCAGGTAATCACCGCGTTTGACGAAGCCCGCCGCGCAGTGGCTACGCAAGAGACTGCTGAAAAGACCCCCGACTTTGTGGAGCGCATGCAGCCCTTCATGCCCGATCTGCCCTGCAACGGCTACTGGTTCGGGCGCCCAGGCCTGGAGCAGGGGCTGCAAGGGGCCGCGGGTGGTGCTGCCGCGCGGCCTGCCATGCATCCATAACGCGAAGCGAATCACCGCATGTACCCCGGAGAACGTTTCAACAGCATCAGCCACCTGGTGGGTGCCCTGCTCGCCACGGCAGGCACGGCCGTGCTCATCACCCTCGCGGCGCGCCTGGGTGACCCGTGGAAGGTGGTCGCGTTCAGCATCTACGGCGCCATGCTGGTGGCGCTGTACGCCGCCTCCGCCGCGTACCACAGCGTGCGTCGGCGCACCATCAAGGCCGTGCTGCAAAAGCTGGACCACTGCAGCATCTACCTGCTGATTGCGGGCAGCTACACGCCGTTTGCGCTGGTGTCGCTGCGCGGCGCCTGGGGTTGGTCGCTGCTGGGCGTGGTGTGGGGGCTGGCCCTGCTGGGCATTGCGCAGGAGATCTGGTGGGCGCGGGGTGCACGCGTGCTGTCGCTGGTCATTTATGTGCTCATGGGCTGGCTGGCGCTGGTGGCCGTGGTGCCGCTGTGGCAGGCGCTCACGCCAGCCGGGTTTGCCTGGCTGCTGGCGGGCGGTGCCTGCTACACGCTGGGCATCGTCTTCTATGCGCTGGACCACCGCGTGCGCCACGGCCACGGGCTGTGGCACCTGTTTGTGCTGGGCGGCAGCGTCTGCCACTTTTTCACCGTGTTTTTCTACGTGGCCTGAGGGCCCTTCTGTCTCATGGCGGCTTCTCCCCTTCCTTTCCCCCTGCTCGTTCCTGCGCCCGTGGGCGCTGTGCTGGCGCGCCTGCCCGCCTACCCTGGCTCGCAGCTGCTGGTAACCGCGCTCAACCTGGCGCTGGCGCGGCACCTGCCTGCGGACGTGGGCCAGGTGCTGCTGCACAAGAAGATGCGGGTGCAGGTGCGCGATGCGCGCGTGGCGTTCGACTTTGCCTGGACGGGCCAGCGCTTCGCCCCCCATGCACCGCTGGTGCCGCCGCAGGTGGCCGACGTCACGCTGAGCGCTACGGCCCGTGATTTTTTGCTGCTGGCCCAGCGCCAGCAAGACCCCGACACGCTGTTCTTCAGCCGCCGCCTGTCGATGGAGGGCGACACCGAGCTGGGCCTGGTGGTGAAGAACGCGCTCGATGCGATTGAGCTGCCCGTGCTGGACCCGCGCCAGTGGGCGCAGAAGTTGGCGCCGCGCGAGGTGCTGAGCCACCTGCGGCGCCGCCTGGACCCGACACCCCGCAACGGAGGGTGAGCATGACCACCGACACCCATCCCCAGAACCATCCCTTGGTCTATTCCTGCTCCGGCTGCTCCAGCGCCGCGCAGCTGGCCAACCACGTGGCGCTGCAGCTCGACCGGCGCGGCGTGGCCGAGATGTCGTGCATCGCCGGGGTGGGTGGCGATGTGCCGCACCTGATGAAGACCGTGCGCTCGGGTCGGCCCATCATCGCGCTCGACGGCTGCCCCCTGGTCTGCGTCAAAAGCACGCTCGCGCGCCACGGCATCGCGGCCGACCGGCATTACCAGCTGCAGCAGTACGGCGTGAAAAAACGCGCGCACGAAGACTTCGACCCCGTGCAGGCCGCGCTGGTGCTGGAGCAGGTGGAGGCCGATCAGAAGGCGCAGCCCTTGGTTCGCTCTGCCGCCATGGAGCCCTCGCATGGCTGATGCTGCCCACCCCCGCCGCATCATCGTCGCGATCTCGGGCGCCAGCGGCGCCGTGTACGGCGCGCGCCTGCTACAGGTGCTGCAGGGCCAGAGCGGCATCGAGATCCACCTGGTCGTCTCCGACGCCGGCTGGCGCAACCTGCAGCACGAGCTGGACATGGACCGCGCTGCGGTGGAGGCCCTGGCGCACCGCGTGCACGACGTGGCCAACGTGGGCGCGGCCATCGCCAGTGGCTCGTTCCAGTGCCATGCCATGGTGGTGGCACCGTGTTCCATGCGCACACTCGCCGCCATTGCGCACGGCCTGGCCGACAACCTGCTCACGCGCGCGGCCGACGTGGCCCTCAAGGAGCGCCGCCGCCTGGTGCTGATGGTGCGCGAGTCGCCGCTGCACCTTACACACCTGCGCAACATGGTGGCCGTGACCGAGATGGGCGGCATCATCTGTCCGCCGCTGCCCGCGTTCTACCTGCGCCCGCAGACCGTGGGCGAGGTGGTGGACTACAGCGTGGCGCGCGTGCTCGACCTCATTGATGTGCCGCACGACCTGGCGCCTCGGTGGCAGGGTCTGGAGCTGAATGCTCCTTAATTGATAGCTGTTTGCGCTTGTTGGAAAAGCGCTAGCGGCCAATTTCATTCAAATTCTGGACCCGATATGGCCTACCGCGACCTGCGCGACTTCATGGCCCAGCTTGAAGCCACGGGCGACTTGCGTCGCGTGGCGGAGCCCGTCTCGCCCCACCTGGAGATGACTGCGCTCAGCGACCGCGTGCTGCGCGCAGGCGGCCCGGCGCTGCTCTTCACCCAGCCCACGGGCCACCGCATGCCGGTGCTCACCAACCTGTTTGGCACCACAGACCGCGTGGCCCGCGCCATGGGCGTGGCCGACCTGCGCGGCGTGCGCGCCCTGGGCGAACTGCTGGCCACCCTCAAGGAGCCCGAGGCGCCGAAAGGCTTCAAGGACATGCTGGGCATGGGCCCGCTGCTCAAGACCCTTTGGAACATGGCGCCGCACACCGTGGCGCGCGGCGCACCCTGCCAGCAGGAGGTGTGGGAGGGGCCGGACGTTCATCTCGACCGCCTGCCCGTGCAGCACTGCTGGCCCGACGACGTGGCCCCGCTCATCACCTGGGGTCTGACCATCACGCGCGGCCCGCGCAAGGCGCGGCAGAACCTGGGCATCTACCGCCAGCAGGTGCTCTCGCGCAACCAGGTCATCGTGCGCTGGCTGGCCCACCGGGGCGGGGCGCTGGACTTTGCCGACCACTGCGCCACCCACCCGGGCCAGCCCTACCCCGTGGCCGTGGCGCTGGGGGCCGACCCGGCCACGCTGCTGGGGGCTGTCACGCCAGTGCCCGATGCGTTGAGCGAATACCAGTTCGCCGGCCTGCTGCGCGGCGCACGCACCGAGGTCACGCCCGCGCTGGGCGTGCCCCTCTCGGTGCCCGCCACCGCCGAGATCGTGCTCGAAGGCCACATCCAGCCCGACGCGAGCCACCCGAGCGGCTGGCAGCATGCGCTGGAAGGGCCGTACGGCGACCACACCGGCTACTACAACGAATGCGCCGAGTTCCCCGTGCTCACCGTGGACCGCATCACCCTGCGCAAGGACGCGATCTACCACAGCACCTACACGGGCAAGCCGCCCGACGAACCCGCCGTGCTGGGCCTGGCGATGAACGAGCTGTTCATCCCGCTCTTGCAAAAGCAGTTCCCCGAGATCGTGGACTTCTACCTGCCGCCCGAAGGCTGCAGTTACCGCATGGCGGTGGTCAGCATCCGCAAGGCATACGCCGGCCACGCGCGCCGCGTGATGATGGGCGTGTGGAGCCACCTGCGCCAGTTCATGTACACCAAGTTCATCGTGGTGGTCGATGCCGATGTGGATGTGCGGGATTGGAAAGACGTGATCTGGGCCATCACCACCCGCATGGACCCGGCGCGCGATACCCTGCTGGTGGAGCAAACGCCCATCGACTACCTGGACTTCGCCTCGCCCGTGAGCGGCCTGGGCAGCAAGATGGGGATGGATGCCACGAACAAGTGGCCGGGGGAGACCCAGCGCGAATGGGGCCGCCCCATGGCCATGGACGCCGCCGTGCAGGCGCGCGTGGACGGGCTTTTCACAGCGCTGGGCCTGTGACCCGTCCGTGCATCACCGCGGTGCTGCGCTCCCCAGTCACGTAGAAGACAAGTACGCCCCGCGTTGTTTGAGACGATGTGCCAGCCCCAGCACAGAGGGCTCTGCACCGGCACCGACGGATGCCGCGATGCAGCACAGCGCACATCCCTAGGAGACAACGGCAATGCAGCAGCACCAGCCCGGCAGCATGATGGACCGGCCATTACTGGTCTCGGCCATCCTCGAACATGGCGAGAACCAGTACGGCGATCAGCAGGTCGTCTCGCGCGACACCGATGGCAGCCTGCACCGCTACCGTTTCGCCGACATGGCCCGGCGCGCCCGGCAGCTGGCCAACGCGTTGCAGGCGCTGGGCCTGCGCCCTGGCAGCGTGGTGGGGTCGCTGGCCTGGAACAACCACCGCCACCTGGAGGCGTACTACGCCGTGTCCGGCAGCGGCATGGTCATGCACACCTGCAACCCGCGCCTGCACCCCGAGCAGCTGGCCTACATCGTCAACCACGCCGACGACGAGGTGGTGCTGTTCGACACCAGCTTTGCGCCGTTGGTGCGCGCCATTGCGGCGTCGTGCCCCCGCGTGCGGCATTGGGTGGCGCTGTGTGATGCCGACACGCTGGGCACCATCGACCTGCAAGGGGTGCCCGGGGTCGAGGCCTACGAGACACTGGTGGCCGGCCAGCATGACCGCTTTGTGTGGCCCGAATGTGATGAAAAGACCGGCGCAGCGCTGTGCTACACATCCGGTACCACCGGCAACCCCAAGGGCGTGCTGTATTCGCACCGGGCGCTGGCGCTCAGTGCCCTGTCGGCCTGCATGCCGGGTGTGCTGAGCATCAGCGCGCGGGAGACCATCCTGCCCGTGGTGCCCATGTTCCACATCAACGCCTGGTGCCTGCCCTATGCGGCCCTGATTGGCGGGGCCAAGCTGGTGCTGCCCGGCCCGCGCCTGGACGCCGCCAGCCTGTACGAGCTGATGGAGACCGAGCGCGTCACCGTCAGCGCGGGTGTTCCCACCATCTGGATGGGCCTCATCCAGCATGTGGAGCAGCACGGGCTGCGCTTTACCACCATGCGCCGCACGGGCGTGGGCGGCTCGGCCATGCCCAAGGCGCTGATCGCCAAGTTCAACGACCTGTACGACGTGGAGGTGCGCCATGGCTGGGGCATGACCGAGACCACGGCCATTGCCACCATGAGCGTGCTAGGCGCGGCCGATGCCGAACTGCCGCCCGAGGAGCGCCACGCGCTGGTCGCCAAGCAGGGCAAGTCGGTGTTCGGCATCGAGCTCAAGCTGGTGGATGAAAACGGCGCCAGCCTGCCGCGCGACGGCGTGGCGCAGGGCGAGCTGATGGTGCGCGGCCAGTGGATCGTGGACCGGTACCACAAGGCCGAGCGTTCGGCGCTGGCCGATGGCTGGTTCCCCACCGGCGACATCGCCACCATCAGCCCGCAGGGCGTGGTGCAGATTCGCGACCGCACCAAGGACGTGATCAAGTCGGGCGGCGAGTGGATCAGCTCCATCGATCTGGAGAACGCCGCCGTGGCCCACCCGGCGGTGGCCATGGCCGCTGTCATCGGCGTCAAGCACCCCAAGTGGGACGAACGCCCGCTGCTCTTCATCGTGCGCAAGCCCGGCCAGTCGCTCGACAAGGCGCAGATCCTGGACTTCCTCGCAGAGCGTGTTGCCAAGTGGTGGCTGCCCGACGAAGTGCTGTTTGTCGAAAGCCTGCCGCTGGGCGGCACCGGCAAGGTCCAGAAAAACGAGCTGCGGCAACGCCATGGCGCGGTGTTCGGCGGCGAGTGACGCAGCCACGCGTTGACGGCTTTCGGCTTTCCTTTCTTTTCCACTCACCCACCCCACGGAGACAGACATGAATTTGGTTCCTAGGAAATGGCTTCAGGTCGGCGCATGCGCCGCAGCGCTGGTGATGGCGACGCACGCCGGGGCGGCCGAGACGGTAAAGATCGGCTTCATCGACCTGCTGTCCGGCCCCTTTGCGCTCACCGGCCAAAGCTCGCTCAATCAGCTGCGCGAGGTGGTGGCGCAGGTCAACGCCAAGGCCGGGCCCAACGAGCCCAAGTTCGAGGTGATGGACTTTGACAACAAGGGCACGCCGCAGGAGAGCCTGAACGCCCTGAAGGCTGCCACCGACCGGGGCGTGCGCTACATCACCCAAGGGGGTGGATCGGGGGTGGCGCTGGCGCTGGTGGACGGGCTCAACAAGCTCGCCGAGCGCGACCCGGAGCGCGCCACCGTGTACCTCAACTACGCCGCCATGGACCCGCAGCTCACTAACGAGCGCTGCAGCTTCTGGCACTTCCGTTTCTATCCATCGAGCGAGATGAAGATGGAGGCGCTGACCACCTACCTGCAAGGCCGCAAGGATGTGAAGCGCGTGTACCTGCTCAACCAGGACTACACCCACGGCCGCCAGGTCTCCAAGGCCGCCAAGGAATACCTGGCGCGCAAGCGGCCCGACATCGAAATCGTGGGCGATGACTTCATCCCCATCGCGCAGACGCGCGACTTTGCCCCCTATGTGGCCAAGATGGCCGCTGCCAAGGCCGATACGGTCATCACCTCCAACTGGGGCAGCGACCTCACGCTGCTGTTCAAGTCCTCGCGCGACTACGGCCTGAACATCAACTACTTCACCCTCAACGCCAACAACCCCGGCACGCCCGCGCAGATCGGCGCGTGGGGCGAAGGCAAGGTGGGCGTGGTGTGGAACTGGGTGCACAACGCCCCCACCCCCGAGCTGGAAAAGATCTACGTGGACTACAAGAAGAAGACCGGCGACGACTTCGTGTTTGCCGCGCACTGGAACAGCATGCACATGCTGCGCGAAGCCATGCGCAAAGCCCAGTCCACCGACGCCAAGAAGGTGGCCCTGGCCCTGGAAGGCATGACCTACAAGAGCCCCATGGGCGAGGTGCGCATGCGCAAGACCGACCACCAGCTCGAAGCACCGCTGTACCTGGGCATCTGGGCCAAGCAGGGCAGCAAGGGCGTGAAATACGACGCCGAGAAAACCGGCTACGGCTTCCGATCCGAAGTGGCGTGGGACAACTACATCAGCGCCCAGCCCACGTCCTGCCAGATGAAGCGGCCGTCCTGAGTCCCCTACCGCGCCACCGTGCCGCTCACGCGGCGCGGCATCAGCCCAGCAAGCCCTTGGGCACCTTGTCTGCCTTTTTCTCCACCGGGTTGGCTGTGAGCCACTGCGCTGCGTATTGGCGCATGAACTCCTTGGCCTTCTCTGGCCGGGCCGTGAGCCACGCGTCATAGGCGCCTTCGTTCAGGATCGCGGGCATGCTCTTTTCGCTGCCGGGCTGGCCGTAGCGGTGCAGCAGTGCGTGGTTGTTGGCGTTCACCGTGAGCAGGCAGTAGCTGATGATCACCTCGCCGTCAGCGCCCTGCCAGCGCGCCCACAGGCCCGCCACGCCCATGGGTTTGCCGTCCACGCGCGCCACGCGGGTGGGCACGGCCTTGCCGCTGCGCAGGTCGTCTTCGTAAAACGCCACCATGGGCACGATGCAGCGCTGGCCATTCAGCCAGGCGTCACGAAATGGCGTGCCGGTGGAGGCGGTGTCGGACTTGGCATTGACCAGCTTGGGCGCGCGCAGCTTGGCATCGGATGCCGACTTGACCCAGTGCGGCACCAGGCCCCATTGCGCGGGCACGAGCACGCGTTCCGTGCTGGCGGTGGGCGCGTCTGTGGGCGTGTCTGCCGGGGGGCTGGGTTCGGCGTCGGCCGCCGCTTTGGCCGCCACTGGCTGGGCGATGGCGGCTGCCGTGGCCGCATGCACGATGAAGAAGCCGGGCTTGCGTGGCCACAGGTGGCGTTCACCCAGGGCCTGCGGTGGCTCGACCGCAAAGGCTTCGCGGTAGGTGTCGGCGTGGGGCAGGGTTTCGTAATGGGTGCTCATGGGGCGATGGTAGCGTGTGGCGTTGAGGTTTCTTGCATGAAATAGGGCTCTAGCGCTTGTTTGATAAGCGCTAACAGCTATAAAAACAGAAGCATCTGCAGGCCCGCTGTGTCACCCATCCGGCCCGGTCCTGACTTGTATCAAGCCCGTTGTCGCCTGCGTTGTGACGCGCGCTGGCGCTGTTTTCACAATGCCCTCATGGACTTCGCACCTTCCTCTCTGGCCCTTCAATGGCGTGATCGCCTGCTGGCGTTCATGGACCGGTATCTGCTGCCCTACAACCCTGCCTGGCATGCGGCCGTGCTGGCGGGCGACTACCCGCCGCCTTTTGTGGAGGACCTGAAGGCGCTGGCGCGCGAAGAAGGCCTGTGGAACCTGTTCCTGCCCACGCTTGAGGACGACGAGCCCGGCACCCGCCTGTCCAACCTCGACTACGCACCACTGGCCGAGGCCATGGGCCGCCTGCCCTGGGCGGCCGAGGTGTTCAACTGCCACGCGCCGGACACCGGCAACATCGAGCTGTTGCACCGCTTTGCCACACCCGCCCAGCGCGCCTGCTGGCTGGTGCCGTTGCTGCACGGCCATATGCGTTCGGCCTTTGCGATGAGCGAGCCTGACGTGGCCTCGTCCGACCCTACCAACCTGCAGACCACGGTGCGGCGCGAGGGTGACCACCTGGTGCTCAGCGGTCGCAAGTGGTTCATCACCGGCGCGGCGCACCCGCATTGCCAGCTGCTCATCGTGCTGTGCCGCAATGCAGGTGACGACCAGACCGACAGCCACCATCGCCACAGCATGGTGCTGGTGCCCGTGGACGCGCCGGGTGTGCAGATCGTGCGCAACATCAGCGTGCTGCACCACCATGCGCCCGAGGGGCATTGCGAGATCCTGCTGCAGGGCGTGCGTGTGCCTGCGGACCACCTGCTGGGCGATTGGGGGGCGGGGTTTGCCATGGCGCAGGCGCGCCTGGGCCCCGGCCGTGTGCACCACTGCATGCGCACCATCGGCCAGTGCGAGCTGGCGCTCTCCCTGGCCACCGAGCGGGCGCTGGAGCGCACGGCGTTTGGCAAGCCGCTGGCCGAGCAGGCCAATGTGCAGGAATGGCTGGCCGAGTCGCGCATCGAGATCGACCAGGCGCGCCTGCTGGTGCTGCATGCGGCCTGGCTGCTGGACCAGGGCGACGCTGCGGATGCGCGCGCTGTGCGTGCCCAGGTTGCCGCCATCAAGGTGGTGGCCGCGCGCCTGCAGCAGCGCGTGGTGGACCGCGCCATGCAGATCTTTGGCGCCATGGGCCTGTCGCCCGACACGCCGCTGGCGGCGTTCTGGACCTGGGGCCGCGCGCTGCGGCTGATGGATGGGCCCGACGAGGTGCACCTGCGCACCGTGGCGCGGCACGAACTGCGTCAGGCGCGCGAGCAGCTCGGCACCTTGGCTGCCTACTTCACCACCCCGGAGCAGATGCGCGCGCCGCCACGGCTGAGTGCCTGAGCCCCGGGAGGAGACCGGAGGAAAGAGGCAAGAGGAAAGAAGCAGACGGAACGGCCGGTTGCGGCCGGTCAGGTCCGCGCGCTATGGGATCGACTGCCCCGGCGGGGCGATGGCGCCACCGCCACGCGGTTGCGTCCGAGCGATTTGGCGGTGTACAGCGCCAGATCGGCGCGCTCCAGCGTCAGCTCCAGCGTGTCGTGGGGCACGTGCTGCGCCAGCCCGGCCGAGACGGTCAGGCTCAGCGTGCCCGACGTGTGCGGGATCTCCATCGCCGCCACGGCCGCGCGCACGCGTTCGAGCAGGTCCCGCGCGTCGTTTATGCGCGTGTCCGACAGCAGCAGCACAAACTCTTCGCCGCCCCAGCGGGCCAGCACATCGGTGTCGCGCACGCTGGCCCGCACCGCGCCCGCAAAGGCCTGCAGCGCGCGGTCGCCCATGGCGTGGCCGTGGGTGTCGTTGACGCGCTTGAAGTGGTCAATGTCCAGCTGGGCCAGCAGCAGGGGGCGGCCGCTGCGCAGACTGCGGCGGCGTTCCAGCTCCATCAGGTCCTGCATGGCACGGCGGTTGGGCAGGCCCGTCAGTTCGTCGCGGGTGGCCAGATCGCGGTTGACGGCGAGCGCCTGGGCCAGCGCCTCGCGCTGCTCCTGCAGCCGCGCGCGGATGCGCTGGATGCGCAGGTTCAGCGCAATGCTGCCCCCCAGCACGATCAGCACCATGAGCGCATAGGCGGTATCCAGGTAGCCAAACGGGCTGGCGTTAAAACGCGTGGTGGCCGCCACCGCACAGCCGAAGGCCAGCAGTGCATACACGCCGATGCCGATCACCTCGGCCACGGTCAGGCCAAAGGTGCCAAAGAACAGGATCATGGCCAGCACGGCGGGCACCACGCCCCGCGCGTCGCCCGCCAGCACATAAGCCACGGCGCCGCTGGTGATGGTCCAGACCATCTGGGGCACGGTGAGTGAGGGGTCGCTGAGCCGCGCGGTCTCGCCCGAACGGATGAACGCGGTCATCACCACCAGCCCGCCGACCGAGATGGCGGCCCACCATTGCACGGCAACGGCGTTCACTGCGCTGCTCGCCGTTGCCACCATCAGCATGACGCCCGCACTGCTGGTCATGAGCACCAGTGCGAGCAAGGCCATGGCCACCAGCGTGCGCCGCCGACGGTCGGTGGAGAGAACCACATCCCGAATGCGGTGCCAGCGGGAAGGTGTGCGCAAGGTGGGTGCTCCTGCCAGGGCGGTGCGTGGCGTGTGGATGGGTGGGGCTGCGCTGCGGCGTGCAACGGGGCCTGGCCGTGCACTTTTCATTCTAGGAGGGTCATCGCCCGGCGTACAGCCCTGCCCAGGCGCGGCTTGGGGTTTCGCCGAAGGTCCCTGACCCCGCTAAGGATGTCCTGCATAACCCTCGCGAGGCGGTGGTAGTGCGGATCGGGATGGGGCGCAAGGCGTCTTTTGGCAGCCAATAGCCGGGCTATTGGCAAGAAAAGCAACGCAGCGAACCGCCCGAGGCCGCGCTATCACAGACCGCAGGGAGTTATGCAGGTCATCCTTAAAGAAGCGTGAGTGCCGCCAAGGCGGCCAGCGGTGCGGTCTCGGCGCGCAGCACACGGGGGCCCAGCGTGACCGGGGCAAAGCTGTGTTGCAGTGCCAGGTCTTCCTCGGTGCTGGAGAGCCCGCCTTCGGGGCCGGAGAGAAACACCACGGGCCCGGCCGGGCCCGCCGCCGTGTGCAGCGGCGCCGTGCCCGCGCGCAGCGATAGCAGCAGGCGCTGCACGGTGGTGGCCTGGGCCTGGGCGCGCACCCAGCCTGCCAGGTCCACGGCGTTGTGCACCACGGGCACGCGGTTGCGGCCGCACTGCTCGCAGGCGGCCACGGCCACGGCTTGCCAGTGGGCGATTTTTTTCTCGGCCCGCTCGCCTTTGAGCTTGAGCACGCTGCGCTCGGCCACCAGGGGCGTGATGCTCGCCACGCCCAGCTCGGTGGCTTTCTCCACTAGCCAGTCCATGCGTTCGTTGGCGGTGATACCGGCCAGCAGGTGCACGGCGCGCGGGGCTTCACGTTCGGTGGCATGGTGGGCGCCCACCACCACACGCACATCGCTGCGGCCCATCTTCAGTACGGTGGCGTCGAATTCGCCGCCCGGGTCGCCCTCGGCTTGCCCGCCGTGGAACAGCGTGATGGTGTCGCCCGGCTGCAGGCGCAGCACCTGCACGTGGCGCGCAGCGCCGGGGGGCAAATCCAACTCGGCGCCGGTGGCCAGAAGGGTCGGGCAATGGAAACGGGGCATTTGCTACTTTATTTATAGCTGCTTGCGCTTGATAGATAAGCGCTAGAGCCTAATTTTATTCTGCTTTACGGCGTGCGCCCAGTCGCGCCGCTACATCCGGCCGTAGGCAAAGCCCACCACCGGCTCGGTGCCTTCGATCTGGTCGAGCATCTTGAGCAGCGGCCCCAGCTGCCGGTAGCGATTGGCCGTGGCGCGGATGTAGGCCATGAAACGCGGCGCATCGGCCAGGTACTTGGGCTTGCCGTCGCGCAGGGTCAGGCGTGCAAAGATGCCCGCGACCTTGAGGTGGCGCTGCAGGCCCATCCATTCCACCGCACGGTAGAACTCGCCGAAGTCATCGCCCCAGCCGCTGGCGCTGCGGGCCCCCAGCAGTCCGGCCTTGCGCGCCTTCTCCCAGTAACGCACCGTAATGTCGATGACAAATTCCTCTTCCCAGCTGATGAACGCATCGCGCAGCAGGCTGGCAATGTCGTAGGTGATAGGGCCGTAGACGGCGTCCTGGAAGTCCAGCACCCCCAGGGGCGCGCCCTGTTCGGTGGGGGCCATCAGGTTCCGGGTCATGAAATCGCGGTGCACATAGACCTGGGGGGCGGCCAGGTTGTGGGCCACGATGGCATCAAAGGCGCTGGCCAGCGTGGCCTGCTGCTTGTCGTCCAGCGTGACGCTGCGGTGCCTGGCCAGGTACCAGTCAGGGAACAGCGCCAGTTCGCGGCGCAGCAGCGCCTCGTCATAGGCCGGCAGCACGCCCGGCTGGGAGGCTTTTTGCCAGTCCAGCAGCACATCGGTGGCCTGCTGGTACCAGGCGTAGGCGTCCTGGGGCTTTTCGGGGTTCAGCCGCTCGATCAGCGTCTGGTGGCCCAGGTCGGACAGCAGCATGAAGCCGCCGGGCTCGTCCCAGGCCAGGATTTGCGGCACGTTCAGGCCCGCAGTGGCCATCAGGCCCTGCACCTGCACGAAGGGCTTGCAGTTTTCCTTGTCCGGCGGCGCATCCATCACGATGCGGCTGCTGCCCATGGCGCTGTCGATGCGCAGGTAGCGCCGAAAGCTCGCGTCCGCCGAGGCGGGGCGCAGCGTGGCGGGCAGTAGCTGGTGCGGGCCCACCAGGGGCGCCAGCCAGGCCTCGAAGGCTGTTTGGCGGGCCGCATCGGGCCAGGCCACGGTGGAAGTTGCGGGGGTTGCCACGGCCGTGCCCGGGGGCGGGCAGGCGGGAGAAGGAGAAGATGGGTGGCTCATGGATAATCCGATTTTACAAACCCGCTCCCCCCAGGCTCTGAGGTGGGCGGGTTCCTCCTTCTTTGATCCGCCCCTGCCCACCGCCCCACGTGCCACGCTGCAAGCCCCCCACCGTGCAGACATCCTCCCTCCGGCCCCGGCCCGCCAAGGCGAAGCCCGAGCGGCTGCGCGCTCCCGTACCCCGGGCCCTGGCTTATGGCGTGGCGCTGGCTTGGTGCGGTCTGCCGCTCTCTGTGCTGGCGCAGGCGCCTGACGCTGCCCCGCCTGCCAGCGCCTGGGATGCACCCCCTGCGCTGCGCACCTCGCCCCTGCTTCAGGAAAAGATTCCCGAGGCGGTCCGGCCCCAGCTCCCCGTTTTTGTGAAGGGGGACCGGATCAGCGGCCAGACCGACCTGAACGCCGTCATCGAAGGCAATGCCGAATTGCGCCGGGGCGACACCGTGATCCGTGCCGACCGCCTGGACTACAACGTGCCCGAAGACCTGGCCAAGGCCAACGGCAAGGTGCGCATCAACCGCGCGGGCAACGTGTACGAAGGCACGGCGCTGGAGCTGCGGGTGGATGCCTTTGAGGGATTCTTCAGCGACGCCCGCTACCAATTTTTGGCCACCCAGGCGCACGGCGACGCCACGCGCGTGGATTTCATCGACCGCGACCGTGCCGTGGTGCACAACGCCACCTACACCACCTGCGAGCGCGGCAATGAAGAAAGCTGGCAGCCCGACTGGGTGCTGCGCGCCGCCACCATTCGCATCGACAACGAGGAAGAGGTCGGCACCGCCGAAGACGCGGTGCTGGAGTTCAAGGGCGTCTCTGTGCTGCCCATTCCGTACATCACCTTCCCGCTGTCGGACAAGCGCAAGTCCGGCCTGCTGCCGCCCACCATCGGGCTGGACAGCCGCGACGGGGTGGCGTATATCCAGCCCTACTACTGGAACATCGCACCCAACCGCGACGCCACGCTGCGCGCCGCCCTCATGACCAAGCGCGGCGCCAACCTGGGCGGCGAATTCCGTTACCTGGAGCCCAGCTACACCGGCCAGATCAGCGCCGATGTCATGCCCACCGACCGCCTGCGCGACCGCATGCGCTGGAGTTTTTCGGGCCAGCACCAGGGCGCCTTTGACACCGCCATCGGCGGGCTGGGGCTCAATCTGAACGTCAACCGCGTGAGCGACGACAACTACTGGCGCGACTTTGGCCGGGCTTCCGACCTGCTGCGCCAGCGCCTGCTGCCGGGCGACGCCACGCTGTCGTGGGCGCGCAATGACATGTCCGCCAGCGTGCGCACCCTCAAGTGGCAGACCTTGCAGGACGTGACCTCGCCCATCGTGCCGCCTTATGACCGGCTGCCCCAGTTGCAGTGGCGCTATGCACCGTCGCAGCTGGGTGGCGGGCTCGATGCCAGCGTGGAGCTGGACACCACCCGCTTCCAGGCCGCCCGCGAGCTGACAGGCCAGCCCAATGCCAACCGCAGCTATGCGATGGCGCAGATCAGCCGGCCGTTTCTGGCGCCCGGTGGCTTCGTGACCCCGCGCCTGCAATTGCACGCCACGCAGTACCAGTTTGACTCGGCGCTGTCCAACGGGCAGCGTTCAGCCAACCGCACCCTGCCCACCTTCAGCCTGGACAGCGGGCTGGTGTTCGAACGCGATGCCGCTTACTTTGGCCGCGCCTTTTTGCAGACGCTGGAGCCGCGCGCGTTCTACACCTACACGCCTTACCGTGACCAGAGCATGCTGCCGGTGTACGACACGGCGGCCAATGATTTCAACTTCGCCACCATCTACACCGAGAACGCTTTCGGGGGTAACGACCGGCTGGCCGACAACAACCTGCTCACCTTGGGCGTGACCACCCGGCTGCTGGACCCGAACACGGGCGCCGAGGCCGCACGCTTTGGCATTGCCCAGCGGCTGCGGTTCTCGGACCAGAAGGTCACCTTGCCCGGCGGTACCCCCGTGAGCGAGCGCCTGTCGGACCTGTTGTTGGGCGCGGGTATCAGCTGGACGCCCCAGTGGGGCTTTGACTCCACCGTGCAGTACAACCCCAAGACGGGGCGCTCCATCCGCTCGACCATCGGCGCGCGCTACAGCCCCGGCAATTACCGCACCGTGAGCGCGGCCTACCGCCTGCAGCGTGGCACCAGCGAGCAGATCGACATCGGCTGGCAGTGGCCGCTCAACGACCTGTGGGGCGACAAGGGCAAAGACCTGGGCGCAGGCCGTGGCCAGGGCGGCGGGCGCTGGTACAGCGTAGGCCGCCTGAACTACAGCCTGCAGGACCGCAAGCTGGTGGACACTGTGGTCGGCCTGGAATACGACAGCTGCTGCTGGATTGGCCGTGTGGTGCTGGAGCGCCTGCAAAGCAGCGTGACCACCTCCAACACCCGCCTGCTGTTCCAGATCGAGTTCGTCGGCTTCTCGCGCCTGAGCCTGGGCTCCAGCCCCCTGGACACCTTCAAGCAGAATGTGCCGCGTTACCAGAACCTGCGCGAGCAGGTCACAACGCCCAGCCGTTTCAGCAACTACGACTAACGCCCAACGCTCCTACGCTTAACGCCATGAATCACCGTGTCATTGCACTGGCCATTGCCACCCTGGCTTCCCTGCTCTCCCAGGGCGCCCTGGCCCAAGGGCTGCGCCCTTCCGGCGCACCGTCGGGCAAAGGGCTGACGGCGCGCCCGGCGGCCGCACCATCGATCACGCTGCCTGCAGAAACGGCGAGTGGTAGCAGCAGCTCGGCACCCCGGCAGGCGGATTTCATTGTCGCCGTGGTCAATTCCGAGCCCGTGACCAACAACGAGGTCCGCGCGCGCCTGGCCCGCGCCGAAGTCCAGCTGGCCCAGCAAGGGGGTGCCATGCCGCCCCGGGAGCTGCTGGCGCGCGAGGTGCTGGAGCGCATCATCCTGGAGCGCGCACAGTTGCAGCAAGCCAAGGAGTCGGGCCTCAAGGTGGATGACTACGCCGTGTCGCAGGCCGAACAGGGCGTGGCCCGCCAGAACAACATGTCGGTCGATGACCTCTACCGCCGCCTGGCGCGGGACGGCATGGGCAAGGAGCGCTTCCGCGAGGAATTGCGCAACCAGTTGCTGCTGCAGCGCCTGCGCGAGCGCGAGGTGGAGGCGCGCGTGAAAGTCACCGACCTGGACATCGACCAGTACCTGCGCGAGCAGCAAAAGGGCAACGATGTCGCTTCGATGGAGATCAACCTGGGCCATGTGCTGGTGCTGGTGCCCGAGAACGCGAGCCCCGTGCAGGTGGCCGAGCGCCAGGCACGCGCCCAGCGCGCGGCCGACAAGGTACGCGCGGGGGAAGACTTTGCGGCCGTGGCCCGCGAGTTTTCGGATGCGCCCGAGGGACAGCGCGCGGGCGGCCAACTGGGCATGCGCCCGGCCGACCGGTATCCCGAGCTGTTTGTGAACTCCACGCTGGGCCTGCCTGTGGGCAGCATCGTCGGGCCCGTGCGCTCGCCAGCGGGCTTCCACGTGCTCAAGGTGATCGAGCGAGTCACGGCTGGCGTGCCCACCACGGTGGTGCAAAACCATGCCCGCCACATCCTGCTGCGCACGGGGCCGCAACTTTCCGAAAGCGCCGCCGCCGCTCGCCTGGCCGACTACCGCCGCCGTGTGCAGATGGGGCAGGCCGATTTTGCGGCACTGGCCCGCGAGCACTCGCAGGACGGTAGCTCCAAGGAAGGTGGCGACTTGGGCTGGGCCACCCCCGGCCGCTATGTGCCTGAGTTCGAGCAGGCCCTGAACGCCCTCAAGCCCGGCGACATCAGCGAACCCGTGGTTTCGCGTTTCGGCGTGCACCTGATCCAGCTGCTGGAGCGCCGCGAGGCCAAGCTCACCCAGCGCGAGCAGCGCGACATGGCGCGCGACACCGTGCGCGAGAAGAAACTGGACGAGGCCTACGCCACCTGGGCGCAGGAGCTGCGCGGACGCGCGTATGTCGAATACCGCGACCCACCGCAATGACCGACCGATGATCAGACAGGTAAGCACGCGTTGAAACACATCCCCCGCAAGCGCTTCGGGCAGCATTTTCTGTCCGACAAGGGCATCATCGAAGATATCGTGCAGGCCATTGCACCCCATCCGGGCCAGCCCATGGTTGAGATCGGGCCGGGCCTCGCGGCGCTGACCCAGCCTCTGGTCGAGCGCCTGGGGCGCCTCACGGTCATCGAGCTGGACCGCGATCTGGCCTTGCGCCTGCGTCTGCACGGCCAACTGGAAGTGATCGAGTCCGACGTGCTCAAGGTGGACTTCACCGCGCTGGCACTGGCCATGCGCGAGAAAGCCGCGTTGCCCGGCCTCAAGCTGCGCGTGGTGGGCAACCTGCCCTACAACATCTCCACGCCCATCCTGTTTCACCTGCTGGACCATGTTCAGGTCATCGAAGACCAGCACTTCATGCTGCAAAAGGAAGTGATCGACCGCATGGTGGCCAAGCCCGCCACCAGCGACTATGGGCGCCTGTCAGTCATGCTGCAGTGGCGCTACGCCATGGAAAACGTGCTGTTCGTGCCGCCTGAGAGCTTCGACCCACCCCCACGCGTGGACAGCGCCGTCGTGCGCATGGTGCCGCACGCAGAGCCCGCACCTTTGTCGGTGCCCCTGCTGGAAGAACTGGTGCAGGTCGCCTTCAGCCAGCGCCGCAAGCTGCTGCGCCACACCCTGGGCCGCTGGCTCGAAGCGCGCAAGTTCGCTGGCACCTTCGACACCCAGCGCCGCGCCGAGGAAGTGCCGGTGAGCGAGTTTGTCGCTCTGGCGCAGGAATGCTCATGAATCAATAGCTGCTAGCGCTTGATGCATAAGCGCTAGTGCCTGATTTGGTTGCAAAGCGTCAACAGCTGGCGCGCCCCAGGCGAGAGATGCCAAGCAAGGGCCGCCCCGCCGCGAGGACATCGTCCACCTTCCCGAATTGCGCAGCAATTCGAGAGAAGGGGGAAGGCGCAAAGCGCCTCAGGGGGATGTCTCTGTTACGCCGCGCTCAGCCAGTAACCCGCGTTGAAAGGGCTGCTCATGCGCAGCGCCATCGGGGAGACATCGACAAGCTTGTCGGTCGGCATTTTTTCGGCGGAATCCGTGCCGATTTCAATGCCCTCGACACCTTGTTGGGTGCCGGTAGCCTCGTTCGCCCGTTCTGCTTGGCTGGTGGATGCAGAACGGGCTACAGAAAAGAATAGAAACACCGGAACGGTATCTTGCGGTCGCCCCAGTAGTCGGCGGCGTCGCGGAAGATATCGAGCAGTTGTTCACGCGCTTCCTTGTCGAACTTGCCCGTGGCGGGGATCTGCTCCAGCACCACGATGAAACCAGGCTGCGGGCCCGATTTATGCAAGGGATCCGTCATGCAGTCGTACAACGCATCAAAGTTCTTGCCGAAGTGCGACGGGAAGGTGAATTGCCCGGCAATCAGGTCCAGCACATCCTGCTTGGACTGCGCGTGGGCCAGGTTGGCGTACAAGAAATGGTGACCCATGGAGGTGGCCGCATCCTGCAGGTCCTGCACGCGGAAAGCGCGAATGGACTGCACGATGTTGGTGCGCACGCCACGCAGTGGCGTTTCCAGGTCTTTACGAAGTGGCGTCTGCATCTCCGCTACTCTTTCTTTTTAAAGTCCACAAACTTCTGGCATTTCGCAGGGCTGCGGGATGCAGCCTGCGGGTGGGGGATTCAAGGGGGCGCGCTTACCGCTGCCAGCGTATCTCTGGCCTGCGTGCAGCGCAACGGGGGTCACTCGACGATCTCGCGAAAACTGGCGTAGTGATCGCTGGTGTAGTAGCAGGCGTCCGGAACCCGGGGCTTGCCGCCACACACAATGCGCCGGGCTCCCCGGTTGCGCGATCCTGGTGTTCTGACGGTGTACTCACGGTAGTAGCCCCGCTTGTGGGCGGGCAACAGCCGCTCGCGATTGCCAAAAACTGTTCCGTCCTTGTCATACGGAAAGGGCCCTCCTTCACGGATCAGCGCATACGTCGCTCGCCCTTGGGGCGGCAACTCGGCCAATGCGATAGGGGGGATGGAGCCGTCGGTGGACGGGGAGTTCCGGGCATGCCCCGCTACCGGGGACAGCACGAACGCAACACCCAAAACACACAAAAACCCTGCTTTGCGCGCCCGGGTGGCTACAGCCTTCAGCATCAACGAACCTTTCAGAAACTACGGGTTAACCCGAAATTTCGAGCCGCTAGTGTCGCTCAACGGCCCCCAAAAAGCAAGCGTCTGCACAAAGATTGGGCAGACGCTGAAGGGAGAAGCAAGCTATTTAAGTTAGCGCTTGCTATCAATTTGTGGCCTATCTTGACACGTTGGCATCGGCTACGGTAAGTGCTGTCATGTTCACAATGCGGCGCACGGTGGCGCTGGGCGTCAGGATATGGACCGGCTTGGCCGCGCCCAGCAGCACGGGGCCGATGGCGATTCCGCCGCCCGCGGCGGTCTTGAGCAGGTTGTAGGCAATGTTGGCAGCATCGATGTTGGGGAACACCAGCAGATTGGCGTCACCCGTCAGCTCGCTGCTGGGCATGACGGCCGCGCGGGCCTTGCCATCCAGTGCCACGTCGCCATGCATTTCGCCGTCCACTTCCAGCCAGGGGGCCTGCTGGCGCAGCAGCTCCAGTGTCTGGCGCATTTTGACGGCGCTGGGGTGGTTGCTGGTGCCAAAGTTGGAGTGCGACAGCAGCGCGGCCTTGGGCTTGACGCCAAAGCGCATCATTTCCTCGGCAGCCAGGGCGGTGATCTCGGCCAGCTCCTGGGGTGTCGGGTCGTAGTTGACGTGGGTGTCCACCAGGAACACCTGGCGGCCGGGCAGCATGAGGCCGTTCATGCAGGCGTATACCGGCACATCCTGCGCCGTGCTGTCGGCGCCGCCCGCGTGTTTGCCGATCACCTGGTCGATGTAGAGCAGGTGGTTGGCGGTGGTGCCCCAGGTGCCGCAGATCAGGCCGTCCACCTCGCCCTTGTGCAGCATCATGGCGCCGATGAGCGTGAGGCGCCGGCGCATTTCGATCTTGGCGACCTGCTGGGTGATGCCCTTGCGCTCGGTCATGCGGTGGTAGGTCTGCCAGAAGTCGCGGTAGCGGTGGTCGAAGTCGGTGTTGACCACGTCGTAGTCCAGGCCTTCCTTCAGGCGCAGGCCAAACTTTTCGATGCGCTGGGCAATGATGGCGGGGCGGCCGATCAGCGTCGGGCGCGCCACTTTTTCGTCCACCACGATCTGTGCGGCGCGCAGCACGCGCTCTTCTTCGCCTTCGGCGTAGGCCACGCGCTTCTTGGCGGCAGTGCGGGCGGCGTCGAAGATGGGTTTCATCGTCGTGCCGGAGGCGTAGACAAAGGTCTGCAGCCGGTCGCGGTACGCGTCCATGTCGGCGATGGGGCGCTGGGCTACGCCGCTGTCCATGGCGGCCTGGGCCACGGCCGGCGCAATCTTCATCATCAGGCGCGGGTCGAACGGCTTGGGAATCAGGTATTCGGGGCCGAACGACAGCTTCTCGCCCACGTAGGCTGCGGCCACCACTTCGCTCTGCTCGGCCTGGGCCAGCTCGGCAATCGCGTGGACGGCGGCAATCTCCATCTCATCGGTGATGGTGGTGGCGCCGCAGTCCAGCGCGCCGCGGAAGATGTACGGGAAGCACAGGACGTTGTTGACCTGGTTCGGGTAGTCCGAACGCCCCGTGGCCATGATGATGTCGCTGCGCACGCTGTGCGCCAGCTCGGGCGTGATTTCGGGGTTGGGGTTGGCCAGCGCGAAGATCACCGGGCGCTCGGCCATGGTGGCCACCATCTCGGGCTTGAGCACGTTGCCCGCCGACAGGCCCAGGAACACGTCCGCGCCCACCATCACCTCGGCCAGCTTGCGCGCGTCGGTCTTTTGCATGAACTGGCGCTTGTCGTCGTCCATCAGCTCTTCGCGGCCCTCGTAGACCACACCAGCCAGGTCGGTGACAAACACGTTCTTGCGCTGCACGCCCACCTTGAGCAGCAGGTTCAGGCAGGCCAGCGCCGCTGCACCCGCGCCGCTGGTGACCAGCTTCACCTCCTCGATCTTCTTGCCCGCCACCTTCAGCGCATTCACGATGGCCGCCGCCACCGTGATGGCCGTGCCGTGCTGGTCGTCGTGGAAGACCGGGATCTTCATGCGCTTGCGCAGCTCGCGCTCCACGTAGAAGCAGTCGGGGGCCTTGATGTCTTCGAGGTTGATGGCGCCGAAGGTCGGCTCCAGCGCGGCGATCACTTCCACCAGCTTCTGGGGGTCTTTTTCGTCGATCTCGATGTCGAACACATCCACGCCGGCGAATTTCTTGAACAGAACGCCCTTGCCTTCCATCACCGGCTTGGAGGCCAGCGCGCCGATGTCGCCCAGGCCCAGCACGGCGGTGCCGTTGGTGATGACGGCCACCAGATTGCCGCGCGAGGTGTAGCGGAAGGCATTGGCCGGGTCCTTGACGATTTCTTCGCAAGGTGCAGCCACACCGGGCGAGTAGGCCAACGCCAGGTCATGCTGGTTGACCATCTGCTTGGTGGCGGCAATGGCGATCTTGCCGGGCTTGGGAAACTCGTGGTACTCGAGAGCGGCACGGCGCAACTGGGCGCGCTTGTCGGAATCGTTGTTGTTCTGGGCCGTGGTGTTTTCGGGCATTCAATTGTCTCCAGCTTGGGGTGTCAATGCCACGCCGGTTCAAGCAGGTCCGGCGCAGGTTGTCAGCTTTCGTAAGGGTGGGCGATTGTAGGCCGCGTTCGGTAAAAACCCTAGTAAGCGAATCTGCTTACATGGGAAATTCAGCTTTACCGTCTGGGTTGGAATGCGGCGGATCGCTCCAGCGCGAGGTGCAACCTTTACGCAACCGCTGCCGAAGTGGTCTGGACCTCCGCTTCGAGCCCGTCCGGCCTGGAGCTTCGAGCTGCGAAGCAGTGGGCTTCACCACAATCGTTCCCAGCCAGGGCTGTTTTGCGGTCAGCGCAGTCCATGGCCGAGATACGGAAAAAAGACCGCAGAAATGGACTGCAGCGGTCCTTCTGTCATCGACGGTTTTCAGTTCGTTTCCAGTTCCTGCGGGCAACAGATCGAAGCGGGCGCTATCGTTAGCGGTGCTTCCCATGGCGCAAGCTGTTAGCCAAACAGCGCCTCATAGCGGGCGATGTTCGGCGAGCGCGTATCCGGCATGCTGGGCACCAGCATCCACTGCACACTTCCCAATTGCGGGTGGCTCAGGGTATACGTTGCCTGAGAAAGCCTTGGAGCATCTGGTCCATGAAATAGCAGTGTGAACGGTGTCCGAAATTGCTCTGGCAAATGGCCGCGTGCCCGTTCGGTAGCTTCTACCAAAACCAGCTCCACAGGGCCATGCTGTGTCAGTGCGACGAAGGGGCTGCCCACCAGGGTGTTGACGGATTCAAAAGTGGTGCTCATCGATGGCGTGTGTTGAGGGATCACAAAAGGGTTGGATACAGGCCATTGAGTTGCCAGAATGGGCTGGTATCCACGACCCAATCAACATCCTACAGCCGAGAATCCATTGTGTATTTGCTATCTGAACCATTCGCCCTGCGTGAGAGGGCCGACGACGATCAGCCTTTTCTACTGGAACTCTATCTGTCTACCCGCGAAGACCTCCAGCAGGCCATCCCCGACCTCGCGCTGCTCCAGCAGTTGATAGCCATGCAGTTCAATGCACAGGAGACCGGCTACCGCCACCAGTTCCCCTTGGCCCGCCAGTTGGTACTGCTGCGTTCCGGCCACCCAATAGGGCGCATGGTGGTAGACGCCTCACCCGAACAATTGCGTCTGGTGGATATCGCCATTGCGCCGCCAGCTCGCCGCAGCGGCGCTGCAATGGCTGCGTTGGCTGCGCTTCAACACCACGCTGCGACGCAGGGCGTGCCGCTGAGCCTGACTGTGCGAAGAGACAACAGCCCCGCGCAGTGCCTGTATCAAAAATGCGGATTCACCTCCGTGGCCGAAGACGACCTGTTCATACAGATGAACTGGAGGAGCGCTTCGTTGTGAGGCCCACCAGCGCAATCGCTCCGTTGCGGAAGGCCTCTTCGACGGGCGGAAATATGCCTGACAGCGTAGCGCTTGCGGACAGTGCCCTCCGTGGGGCGACTCCCGCACAGACAACGGAAACACACTGCAAGTAGATCGCGGCGCTGTGGGCCGGAGAGCATGGTGCGGCGCTTGCTGCCCACCTGGCTGCAGGCAATCCATGCCCCAGACCAGGTGTCCCAGCACCGCTATGCGGCTAACGCGATGCTGCCCACGTCGCGCGCGGCACGTCGCAGGCGGCAACGGCAACGCTGCTTGCGTGTGATCGTCCAACGATCTCAGTTGCGCGACGGGAAGATGCCTTCCATGCAAATGATGTAGTTGAGGCCCAGATAAGGCTGCATGTTGGACACCATGGCTGTGGTCGTCACGGGGGCGGCCAACGGCTGGCCGCCGGTATTGGCGCCCACCGTCACCGCGCCAGTACCACCAATGGCGGTGCTGACGCCGCCCAGGTTGACAGGACCCGTTGCGGTCGGTGAGTAGATGGACGCGCTGCTCGGGCCACTCGGCGATGCGCTGAGGAAAGAGCCATTGGCGGGGGTGGTGCTGGTGCCCGTGGTGCCCGTGGACGCCTGCAAATGCGTTGTGCCCGTGAGCCCTGCGGGGTCGAAGGTGGCCGGGTGCGTGTGCGGTGGCAGATTCGAGGCATTGAGTGTCACCGTCGCCGAGCCTGTGCCAATCACAGTGTTGGTGTTGGTACCCGCCTTCTCGCCCTGTGCAATCGGTGTCAGTCCTGGTCCAGCGGCTTGTGATCCGACGGGGACCCTGCCCCGCAAATCCGGCAGGCCGAAGGTGTTCACACCATCCCCCCCGTACGTAGTTCCCAGCAAGGCAAACATGGCTGAGTTTTGCTGAATAGGAACCGTCTGCCCGTTGCAGAACGCCCAGCCGCGCGGTGCGTAGTTGAAACCGACCGGCATGATCATCCCCATAAATGCGTCCATGAGTTCTCCTCCATTAGTGAGTGATAGGCTCGGGAATACTATGACGGCAACATGGGAGCGGTCAACGAATATGCTGCAAGAGGCATTTCACACACGCGAACGCGCTCCCCGGGCCTCTCACCCCCTCGGAGGGATGTTGAACAGGCCCTGAGCGCGCGCTGCGCTCTATCGGCTGCTCGGAAAGCTGAACACCGCGCCCTCGCGCACCCCGGCGCTGGGCCAGCGCTGCGTGATGGTCTTGCGCTTGGTGTAGAAGCGCACGGCATCCGGGCCGTAGGCGTGCAGGTCGCCAAACAACGAACGCTTCCAGCCGCCGAACGAGTGGTAGGCCACGGGCACGGGCAGCGGAACGTTCACGCCCACCATGCCGACCTGGATGTGGTCGGTGAAGTAGCGGGCGGCCTCGCCGTCGCGGGTGAAGATGCAGGTGCCGTTGCCGTATTCGTGGTCGTTGATGAGCTGCATGGCTTCCTGCAGCGTTTTCACGCGCACCACGCCGAGCACGGGACCGAAGATCTCTTCCTGGTAGATCTTCATGCCGGGCTTGACGTTGTCGAACAGGCACGCGCCCAAAAAGTAGCCTTCCTCATGGCCCGCCACCTTCACGCCGCGGCCATCGACCACCAGCGTGGCGCCCTCTGCCACGCCCTGGTCGACATAGCCCTTCACCTTCTCGAAGTGCGGCTTGGTGACCAGCGGGCCCATGTCGTTGCTGTTGTCGGTGCCTGGGCCCACCTTCATCTTGGCGATCTCGGTCTTCAGGCCCGCAACTACGGCGTCGCCCACCGCGTCGCCCACGGCCACCAGCAGCGGGATGGCCATGCAGCGCTCGCCGCACGATCCGTAGGCCGCGCCCATCAAGGCACTCACGGCGTTGTCCACGTCCGCGTCGGGCATGAGCACGGCGTGGTTCTTGGCGCCGCCCAGGGCCTGCACGCGCTTGCCGTGTTTGCAGCCCTCGCTGTAGATGTATTCGGCAATCGGCGTGGAGCCCACAAAGCTCACGGCCTTGACGCGCGGGTCCTGCAGCAGCGTATCCACGGCCAGCTTGTCGCCGTTGACGACGTTCAGCACGCCGGGCGGCAGGCCCGCTTCCAGCGCCAGCTGGGCGATGAACAGCGTGGAGGATGGGTCGCGCTCCGAAGGCTTGAGCACGAAGGTGTTGCCGCAGGCCACGGCCATGGGCCACATCCACAGCGGCACCATGGCCGGGAAGTTGAAGGGCGTGATGCCGGCGGTGACGCCCAGCGCCTGGAACTCGCTCCAGCTGTCGATGCTGGGGCCCACGTTGCGGCTGTGCTCGCCCTTGAGCAGCTCGGGTGCGTAGCTGGCGTATTCCACGTTCTCGATGCCGCGCTGCAGCTCACCGTGCGCGTCGGCCAGCACCTTGCCGTGCTCGGCGGTGATCATGGCGGCGATCTTGTCAGCGTTCTCTTCCAGCAGCACCTTCAGCTTGCTCATCACGCGGGCGCGCTTGAGCGGGGGGGTGTTGCGCCAGGCGGGGAAGGCCGCTTCGGCCGAGGCAATGGCGGCTTCCACTGTGGCCTTGCTGGCCAGGGCCACGCTGGTGGTCGACTGGCCGGTCGCCGGGTTGAACACCGGCTGCGTGCGCTCGGTGTCCGCAACGATCTTGCCGTCGATCAGGTGGCCGACGGTGGTGGTGACGTTCTTGTCGTGGTTCATGGCAAAAATATAGGTAAAAAGTGCCGCTAGCGCTTATCTAGAAAGCGCTAGCAGCTATTGAATCAGGAGTATTCCCGCTGGCGGATGAAACGGCGCGCGCCAGGCCAGCGGCCGCCGTGCAAGGGCCGGGGGTGTGTCATCACGCCGTTTCAGCCAGGGCATCGCCCAGTGCGTTGATCAGGCGGTCGATTTCGGCCTTCTCGCTGATGAAGGGCGGCGCCAGCTGGATGGTGTCGCCACCGTAGCGCACGTAAAAGCCCTTCTTCCAGCAGTTCATCGCAATTTCATAGGGGCGCCGGGCCGGCTCGCCCGGCAGCGCGGCAATGGTGAAGCCAGCAGCCAAGCCAAAGTTGCGGATGTCAGCCACATGCTTGGCGCCCTTCAAGCTGTGCACGGCTTGCTCGAAGTACGGCGCCAGCGCGTTCACGCGGCCGATCATGTCTTCCTTCTGCAGGATGTCGAGCGCCGCAATGCCCGCCGCGCAGGCCACGGGGTGGGCCGAGTACGTATAGCCGTGCGCGAACTCCAGCATGTACTCCGGGCCGCCCGCCGCCATGAAGGTGTCGTAGATCTCCTTGGTGGCCACCACGCCGCCCAGCGGTTGCGCGCCATTGGTTACCTGCTTGGCAAAGTTCAGGATGTCGGGCGTCACGCCAAAGGCTTCGGCCCCGGTCCAGGCGCCGCTGCGGCCAAAGCCGCTGATCACTTCGTCAAAAATCAGCAGGATGTTGTTCTGCGTGCAGATCTCGCGCAGGCGCTGCAGGTAGCCCACGGGCGGGATCACCACACCGGCCGAGCCCGAGAAAGGTTCAACGATCACGGCGGCAATGTTCGATGCGTCGTGCAGTGCAATCACGTCCAGCAGGCGGTCGGCCAGCTCTTTGCCGGTGGGGGGCATGCCTTTGTGGAACGAGCCAGCGGGTGGCTGGGTGTGGGGCAGGTGGTCGGCTTCGATGCCCTGGCCGAACATCTTGCGGTTGGCAACAATGCCGCCCACCGAGATGCCGCCGAAGTTCACGCCGTGGTAGCCCTTTTCGCGGCCGATCAGGCGGGTTTTGCTCGCCTGGCCCTTGTTGCGCCAGTAAGCGCGCGCCATCTTCAGCGAGGTGTCGGCCGACTCGGAGCCCGAGCCGGTGAAGAACACATAGTCCAGGCCCGCAGGCGTCAGTTCCTTGACCCGGTTGGCCAGCTCGAACGACAGCGGGTGGCCGAACTGGAAGGCGGGCGCGTAGTCCAGCTTCATCGCCTGCTTGCCAATGGCCTCGGCGATCTCGCGGCGGCCATGGCCCAGGCCCGCACACCACAGGCCCGAGAGGCCATCAAAAATCTTGCGACCGTCCGCGTCGGTGTAGTAGGCGCCGCTGCCCTCCACGATCATGCGCGGGTTGGCCTTGAACTGGCGGTTGGCCGTGTAGGGCATCCAGTGCGCGTCCAGCCATTCGGCGTCCATGCGGGGGCCTTCGGCACCAGCGGCGGGTTTTTCGATGTTGACGAAGCTCATGGGGTTCTCCAGTGCAAAGGCGGCGACAAAAGGCGGGCAACCCCAGCGGTCTGGGGCTTGACGTAGGGCATTGTTGCGCTGCCTGTTAATCTCTCCAATACTCCAATATCAATGTTTACTTGACGGTTTATGCAAGTAAAAACACCTCCACCCCACCCTTCCCCCAAACACCGCGCCGTACTGGGCCAGCTCAGCGACATGGACCTGCGCCTCTTGCAGGTCTTCAAGAGCGTGGTCGAGTGCGGCGGCATGTCGGCCGCCGAGCTGGAGCTGAACATTGGCACCAGCACCGTCAGCCGCCACATGAAGGACCTGGAGACCCGCCTGGGCCTCACCTTGTGCCGCCGGGGCCGGGCCGGTTTTGCCCTCACGGCCGAGGGGCAGCGCGTGTACGACGAGACCCTGCGCCTGCTGTCGGCCGTGGACGCCTTTCGCAGCAGCATCGACGACATCCACCGCCGCATGGGCGGGCGGCTGGAGGTGGCGGTGTTCGACAAGACCGCCAGCAACCCGGCCGCGCACATCGGCGATGCGATTGCGCTCTTTGCCAGCCAAGCGCCGGAAGTCAGCCTGCAGATGCACGTGGCGTCCATCCCGGCCATCGAGCGCGGGCTGATCGACGGCAGCTTCCACGTGGGCATCATCCCGGCGCACCGCACGTCGCAAAGCCTGGTCTATGCCGACCTGTTCGCCGAAACCATGCTGCTGTACTGCGGCGCGCGCCACCCTCTGTTTGGCGGGGACCACGCCACGCTCACCTGGGAATCACTGCGCGCCTACCAGTTTGCGGGCCTGGGCTACCACTCCCCCAACATGGAGCTGAGCCACAGCACCCGCCTGCCCCGCAAGGCGACGGGGTTTGACCAGGAGTCGATCGCCACGCTGATCCTCTCGGGCCGCTACCTGGGTTTTCTGCCCGACCACTACGCCGAAGGCTTCGAGCGCCAGGGGCTCATGCAGGCCGTTCTGCCCGCGCAGTTCCACTACCGCTGCCAGTTTGTGAGCGTGCTGCGCAAGTCGCCGCAACCGCCGAGGGCGGCGCAGGCGTTTGCACAATGCCTACTGGAGGCCCATGGTTGATGACTTGCCCGCAGCGCGGCGCAGGCAGACAATGCCAACTCTTTGGCGCTTTTGAGCGGGGCACACCATGGCAACCATTTCTTCGATTGGCAGTTCCGGCCTGCAGGCCGCGCAGTTGCGGCTGGATGCCTCGGCCAACAACGTGGCCAACATGAACACCCCCAACTACCGCCGCCAGGTGGTGGCGCAGGAAGAGGCCGCCGACAGCGCTGGCGTGCGCGCCACCGTGCAGCGCCAGCAAGAGGCCGAGGGCGTGGCGCTGGAGAAGGAGGCGGTCGAGCAGATGTCGGCCACCTACGCCTTCAAAGCCAATCTGCAGACCATCAAGGCACAAGACGAAATGATGGGTTCGCTGCTGGACGTAAAGGCCTGAGTCGTTTCTCCCGCGCTCCCCACAATGCCCCGCCAGCCGGGGCATTGTTGTTTTCAGCGCCAGCGCTGGAGTGGCCTCGGGCGACCTCAGCTGGCTACAGCCAGCCCGGCCAGCCGGTGAACGAGCCAGCGTTGAAAGGCCAAGCCGGTAGCGGTGCGGCTGCGCAAGGGAATGCTGTACATGGGGGCTCCTTCGTACGGGTGGTTCAGACGGTGGTTCAAACGGCCCGCAAGGCGGCTGGGCTGGGTGCCTGTGTGGCGTCGTCAGCGCCGCGCCGGGCAGCCCGGTCCCAGGCCTTTTCATGGAAGAAGAAGGCCACCGCCTGCACCGTGGGCTCCAGCAGGCTCAGTGTCAGCGAGGCCCACAGGTTGCCCGTGACGGCATAGGCCACCAGGGCGGCCACGCAAATGTGGATCACGTAATAGCTGCCAGTTTTCATCAGCATGGTTTTGTTCTGGCGGGCAGCGCGGCGGATGTGGGACATGGCGGACTCCTTTTCACTTCTTCTTCAGGGCCTGCCGTGGTGAGCAGGGATGTTGAAATGGTAGTAATTCTCAATAGCGTTGGCTAATTGATCATCACTAAGCCGGAGATAGCCACTATCAAGCGGCCATCCATCCCGGTCGGGCAGCGCCATGCCAACCAAACTGGTCCGGCGCGTGAACCAGTTCACCGATGGGGCTCAAAAAAAGCCGCTGCGCGCCATGCCCCCGTTGCTATGATGGCCGCTCTTTTCAACCCCCCCTTTTGCTTTGGGAGCACACATGGCCCTCATGGACTTCATCAAGAAACAGTTCATTGACATCATTCAATGGACCGAAGAGGGGGACGGCACGCTGGCCTGGCGCTTCCCCATGGCGGGCATGGAAATCCAGAACGGCGGCACGCTGGTGGTGCGCGAGTCGCAGATGGCCATCTTCGTCAACGAAGGCCAGGTGGCCGACGTGTTTGGTCCCGGCACCTACAAGCTCACCACGCAGACGTTGCCGGTGCTCACGTACCTGAAGAACTGGGACAAGCTCTTCGAGTCCCCCTTCAAGAGCGATGTGTACTTCTTCAGCACACGCCAGCAGATCGACCAGAAGTGGGGCACGCCCCAGCCCATCACGATCCGCGACAAGGACTTTGGCGCCGTGCGCCTGCGCGCGTTCGGCAACTACGCCTTCCGCATTGCCGACCCCAAGGCGTTCCACACCGAAATCTCGGGCACGCGCGAGTCCTACCCCGTGGCCGACCTGGAAGGCCAGCTGCGCGGCCTGGTACTGCAGAACATCAGCAACGCCATTGCGGGCAGCGGCCTGCCGTTCCTCGACCTGGCGGCCAACCAGGTGATGTTTGCGGAGGCGATGGTCAAGGAACTGGCGCCCATCTTTGCCAAGCTGGGCATCCAGATCGAATCTCTTACGGTGCAGAACGTCTCGCTGCCCGAAGAGCTGCAAAAGATCCTCGACCAGAAGATCGGCATGGGCATGGTGGGCAACGACATGGCCAAGTTCATGCAGTACCAGACGGCGCAGGCGATCCCGAAGTTCGCCGAAGCCAGTGGCGGTGGTGGCGGCATTGCGGGCGATGCGATGGGCCTGGGCGCGGGCGTGGCGCTGGGACAAGTGCTGGCGCAAAACCTGCAGCAGGGCCTGCAGACCCCGGTGGCACCCGCTGCTGCTGCGGCAGCGCAGGCTGCTGCCGCCCCAGTGGGCGTCAAGCCCGAAGAGGTCATGGCAACGCTGGAGAAGCTGGGCGAACTCAAGTCCAAGGGCATCCTCACGCAGGAAGAGTTCGACGCCAAGAAGGCTGAGCTGCTCAAGAAGCTGGTCTGAACCCGGTTGCTATCATAAATATAGCTGCTTGCGCTGGAGGGATAAGCGCTAGAGGCCAAAAAGGCCTCAAAGCCGTGTAGCGCGGCGCAGGCAGCAGCCCCACGATGGCCACCGACCCCACACAGCGTTACTACCGCGCGCCCTGCCCGGGCTGCGGCGCGCCGGTTGAATTCCGCAGCGCGCAGTCCACGCACGCCGTCTGCGGCTACTGCCAGAGCACCGTTGTGCGCAGCGGCGACGTGCTCACGCGCCTGGGCAAGATGGCCGAGCTGTTCGACGACCACAGCCCCCTGCAGCTCATGGCCAGCGGGCGCATCCAGCTCGATGGCAAGGATGTGCCCTTCACCCTGGTGGGTCGCCTGCAATACAAAGGCGATGCAGGGGTCTGGACCGAATGGGCCGCCTTCCTGAACGATGGCACGTTGGCGACGCTGGGCGAGGACAACGGTGCCTATGTCTTCACGCGCCCCATCGACCCCGGCCGCGAAATGCCTGCGCCCGAGCGCTTTCGCATCGGCACCACCACCGCCATCAACGGCAAGCCCTACAGCGTGGCCTACACCGGCCAGGCATCGCTGATCTCTGCCCAGGGCGAGCTGCCCAAGCTGCCGCCGCTGGGCCAGCCGTTCGGCATGGTCGAGCTGCGCAGCGCCGACGGTGAAGTGGTCAGCATCGACTACGGCCACACCCCGCCCAACGTGGAGCGCGGCAAGTCGGTACTGCTGGAAGACCTGCAGCTCCAGGGCCTCAAGGACGAATCCGCCAAGGACGAAAAAGGCCGCCAGTTCAACTGCCCGCACTGCGGCGCGCCCGTGCAGGTGAAGCTGGCGGGCACCAAAAGCATCACCTGCGGTTCCTGCGCCAGCATCATCAGCCTCGATAGCGGCGTGGGCGGCGAACTGCGCTCGGCCGAGCAGGACGAGCCCGTGCAGCCCCTCATTCCGCTGGGCAGCAAGGGCCAGCTGCAGGGTGTGCACTGGCAGGTGGTGGGTTTTCAGCACCGCATGGGCGTGGAGCCGGGCGACGACGAACACTTTGGCTGGAGCGAATACCTGCTCTACAACCAGAAGCGCGGGTTTGCCTTCCTGGTCGATTCCGAAGAAGGCTGGAGCATGGTGCGCCCCACCACCGGCGCGCCGCAGCTCTCGTCCAACGGTCGCACCGCCACCTACATGGGCACCAAGTACGAGCTCAAGTACACCTACGAGGCCGAAACGACCTACGTGCTGGGCGAGTTCTACTGGCAGGTCACGCGGGGCCAGAAAACCAGCAACCGCGACTTTGCAAGCGCCAAGGGCCTGCTGTCGCTGGAGCAGACGCCGAACGAAGTCACCTGGTCCGCCGGTGACAAGCTGGCCAGCGACACCGTGGCCAAGGCCTTCAAGCTCGAAGACAAGGCCGATGCCCTGAAGCGCGACGACCCCGGCCCCTTCGTGGCCAAGTCGGGCCTGGGCTGCGGCACCATCATCCTGATTGCGATCATCATCATCATCCTGCTGATCATCCTGAGCAATTGTTCGGGGTCGTCGGGCAGCGGCTACCGCAGCTCGGGCGGCTCGTTCGGCGGATACTCGTCCGGCGGAAGCCACAAGTAGGCGGGCGCTCCAAGGCGCCTGCCTGCAGACAGATCCATGAGCCCCGTCTTCACCACCCCACCACCTACACACCACCGTTTCAAGGAGTTCACACCATGATGGGAATCGAATGGCTCCGGCCCGCAGCCTTCCTCGGGTCCATGCTGTACGCGCTGATTGGCGTGATCATTTTCTGGCTGTGTTTTGTCATCGTGGACAAGATCACGCCTTACGACCTGTGGCGCGAAATCGTCGAGAAGCAGAACCAGGCTCTGGCCCTAGTGGTGGCGGCGATGTGCCTGGGGATCAGCATCATCGTGGCGGCGGCCATTCACTGACGCACCTTGCCTGAAACGGCGCGCGCCCCTGCGGCGCGCCGGTACCTGCCTTGCAATCCGACCTGACTTCTCCTGCCTCGCCGTCCGAGGCCCCGGGCGCCACCGCCGGCCCCCGTCCCATCGAAATCGCCCTGCTCATCAGCGTGTTCGTGGTGGCCGCCTGCGGCCTGCTGTACGAGCTGGCGGCGGGCGCGCTGGCGTCGTATGTGCTGGGCGATTCGGTGCTGCAGTTTTCCACCATCATCGGCACCTACCTGTTTGCCATGGGCGTGGGCTCGTGGCTGTCGCGGTACTTCGAGCGGCAACTGCCCGCGCACTTCTTGCGCATCGAATTGCTGGTGGCGCTGATTGGCGGAGCCTTGCCAGCCACGCTGTTCTTGGCCAATGCGTACACGCCTGGCGCTTTCCGGTTTCTGCTGTACGGCATGGTGTTGATGGTGGGCACGCTGGTGGGGCTGGAGATTCCGCTGGTCATGCGCATCTTGAAGCGCAACGTGGCGCTCAAGGACCTGGTCTCGCAGGTGCTCACGTTTGACTACCTGGGCGCGCTGGCGGTGTCGATGGCGTTTCCGCTGCTCCTGGTGCCGCACCTCGGGCTCATCCGCACGGGGCTGCTGTTTGGCGTGATGAATGCGGCCGTCGCATTGTGGGCGGTGTGGCTGTTTCGGCACGAGTTGCGGCGCCTGAAGGCGCACCTGGCGGCCTGCGTGATGGTACTGGGCATCTTGCTGGCCGCGCTGGCGGGGGCCGAGCAGATCACCAGCGTGGCCGAAGACAAGTTCTACCAGGACCGCATCGTCTTCAGCACTGCGTCGCCCTACCAGCGCATCGTGGTCACGCAGGGGCGCGCGGGCCACCGGCTGTACCTCAACGGCAACCTGCAGTTTGCGCAGGCCGACGAGTACCGCTACCACGAGGCCCTGGTGCACCCCGCCATGGCCGCCCACGGCGCGCCCAAGAAGGTGGCGGTGCTGGGCGGCGGCGACGGCATGGCCGTGCGCGAGATCCTCAAGTACCCCTCGGTCGAGTCTGTGACGCTGGTGGAGCTGGACCCGGCCATGACGAAGATCTTTAGCGAGAACCCACGCCTCGCGCAGCTTAACGGCCACGCGCTGCAGAACCCCAAGGTGAAGATCGTCAACACCGATGCATTTGGCTGGCTGCAGGAAGGATCGGACACGTTTGATGTCATCGTGGTGGACTTTCCCGACCCCACCAATTTCTCCATCGGAAAGCTCTACACCAACAGCTTTTACGCGCTGCTGGACAAGCGCCTGGCCGCCAGCGGCTACGCGGTGGTGCAGACCACCTCCCCGCTGGTGGCGCGCAAAAGCTACTGGACAGTGGCGCAGACCATCGAATCCATCGGCCTGCAGACGGCGCCCTACCACGCGCATGTGCCCAGCTTTGGCGAATGGGGCTTCATCATCGCCAGCCGCAGGCCCTGGCGCCTGCCGGAGGCACTGCCAGCCGATTTGCGGTTCTTGGGTGCCGACACGCTGCCGCTGCTGTTCGACTTTCCGCTCGACATGGCTCGGGTGCCTGCCGAGGTGAACCGGCTGTCGAACCAGGCGCTGGTGTACACGTATGAACGTGAGTGGGGAAAACATTGAGAAGCCCCCCTGAGCCGCTTCGCGTCTTCCCCCCGCTCTCGCAGCGCTGCGCGCAGCGGGCAGGGGGACGCCCCCAGCGCGGCGGGGCGGCCCTTGCGCGGCGGCCGCTGGTCTGGGCCGCGCCGGTCGCAAGCGGCGCAGGCGTTGCGTACGGCCGGAGACACTGACGCCATGCAACGCCGCCATTTCCTAGCCACCGCCGCCGCCTCGACTGCCGCCGCGGTGCTCCTGCCGGGTTGCGACAAGGCCCCTCGCGTCTTGGAAGGCGGCTTCACCGGCATCGACATGGCGCGGGGCCACCAGCTGCGCGACCTGCTCAAGACCGGCACCTTGCCCGCTCCCAGCGTAGTCCGCCGCGCGCAGGTCATCATCGCAGGCGGTGGCGTGGCGGGGCTCGCTGCGGCGCGGTCGCTGCGGCTGGCGGGGGTGGAGGACTTTGCGCTGCTGGAGCTGGAAGACACCGCAGGCGGCAATAGCCGGGGCGGGGCCGTGAGCGGCATTGCCTGCCCGCTGGGCGCGCACTACCTGCCGGTGCCCGGCGACGATGCGCGCGAGGTGCAGGATCTGCTGGAAGAGCTGGGCCTGCGCCGCCGCGTGGCTGGCCGCTGGCAGTACGACGAGCGCCACCTGTGCCACAGCCCGCAGGAGCGCCTGTTTTTTGACGGCGAGTGGCAAGAAGGCCTGCTGCCCGTGCACGGTGTGGGCGAAGCCACGCTGGCCCAATACCGCCGCTTTGCACAGGCGGTGGAGCGAGAGGCGAAGGCCGCGCGGTTTGCCATGCCTGCGCTCAAGCTGTTGGGGCCAAAAAGGCCTCTAGCGCCCGCCCATCAAGCGCTGGATGCCATGACTTTCAGTGTTTGGCTGGCGCAAGAGGGCCTGGATGACGAGCACCTGCTCTGGTACCTGAACTACTGCTGCCGCGACGACTACGGCGCGGGCGTCGCGCGCGTGTCGGCCTGGGCGGGCATCCACTACTTTGCCAGCCGCCACGGGTTTCACGCGCCGGGCGAGGCGGTGGATGAGGCGCGCGAAAGCGTGCTCACCTGGCCCGAAGGCAATGGCTGGATCACCCAGCGCCTGGCCGAACCGCTTGCCAACACTGTGAATGGCGGCGGCCAGCTGCGCACTGCCACCAGCGTGCTGCGCATTGCCGAAACCCGCCACGGCGTGGAGGTGGACGCCTTCAACCATGCCACCGACAGTGTGGAGCGTTGGCAGGCGCCGCGCTGCGTCGTGGCGCTGCCCGTGTTCGTGGCGGCGCGGGTGGTGCACAACCCGCCCGCTTTTTTGACCGGCGCTGCGCAGCGCCTGCAGTCGGCCCCCTGGCTGGTGGCCAACATCCACATCGACAGCCCGCTCACCGACCGTCCCGGCGCTGCCCCCGCGTGGGACAACGTGCTCTACGCCGACCCCACCGCCGGCGGCCTGGGCTACGTGAACGCCGGGCACCAGCGGCTGGACACAGGGGCCGCGCTGGCCGGGCCCACCGTGCTCACCTACTACCAGGCGCTGGGCGATGTGCAGGGCGGCCGCCAGCAGCTGGCCACCCAGCCCTGGCAACCATGGGCTGAGGCCGCGCTGGCCACCCTGGCGGTGCCCCACCCCGACCTGCGCCAGCGCGCCACACGCGTGGACATCACCCGCTACGGCCACGCCATGGCCATCCCGGTACCTGGCATGCAGGGCTTTTTAAGCCAAATTGGCCTCCAGCGCTTATCAGGTAAGCGCAAACAGCTATCAAATGGTGAGCAATCGCCCAGGATTCCCACCCCCACCACGGCGCGGCTCGCGTTTGCGCACAGCGACTGGTCGGGCTATTCGGTGTTTGAAGAGGCCTTCACGCGCGGGCACGGTGCCGGGCTGGTGGCGGCGGGCTGAATGCCGATGGCAGGCCCCGAAGTGCACATCGACGTGGCGCGGCAGCAGCTCCACCTGATGCTGGACGGGGCCACCCTGCGCACCTACCCGGTATCCACCGCCCTGAACGGCATGGGCGAACATAACAGCAGCGGCTGCACTCCCCGCGGTCTGCACCGCGTGCGCGCCAAGGTGGGTGCGGGCTGTGCACCCGGCACGGTCTTCGTGGGGCGGCGGGCGACGGGCGAGATCCATTCATCCGCGCTGGCGGCGCAGCACCCAGGGCGCGACTGGATCCTGAGCCGCATCCTGTGGCTGACGGGCTGCGAGCCTGGCTTCAACCGGGGCGGTGCGGTGGACACGCTGCGCCGCTACATCTACATCCACGGCTGCCCGGACGACTGCCCCATGGGCGTGCCGCGGTCGCACGGCTGCGTGCGCATGACCAACGCGGATGTGATCGACCTGTTTGACCGGGTGGTAGCGGGCACGCGGGTGTGCATCCACAGCACCCAGACCCCCGGGCTCATGGAGGGCGCAGCACCATGACGGACAAGGCCCACCTCGGTAGCCCGCTGCCTTCGCTCGACCGGCGCTTTCTCGTGTTCCTGGGCCCCTTGGTGCTCACCAACATCCTGCAGGCGCTCACCGGCACGGTGAACCACATCTACGTGGGACGGCTGCTGGGTGCGGGCTCGCTGGCGGCCGTGGCCTCGTTCATGCCGCTGTTCCTGCTGCTCAGCGCCTTCATCTTCGGGCTGGGCAATGGGGCGTCCATCCTGGTGGGCCAGGCCTTTGGCGCGCGCAACCACGCGCGGCTGCATGCGGTGGCGGGCACCACGCTGTGCGCCGGGGTGCTGCTGGGCCTGGTGCTGGCCGCCCTGGGGCTGTTGGCCGTGCGGCCTCTGATGCTGCTGCTGGGCACGCCGGCCGACGTGCTGCCCCAGGCTGTGGCCTATGCGCGGGGGATGATGGTGCTGTTCCCCGTGCTGTTCACCTCCATGCTCGTGGCGGCGCTGCTGCGTGGCACGGGCGACACCGTCACGCCGCTGCGCGCGCTGGTGGTGTCGCTGTCGGTCACGCTGGTGTGCGCGCCGCTGTTCATCCGGGGCGTGCCTGCCCTCGGGCTGCCTGCGCTGGGCATCCTGGGTGGCGTGGCCGCGCTGTTGCTGGCCACGCTGTGCTCGCTGGGCTACACGGCCTGGCACCTGCGGCGCCGCGCGCATGTGCTGGCGCCCACGCGGGCGCTGGCCGCGCATCTGCGGCTGGACGCTGCCTTGCTGCGCACCCTGGTGCGGCTGGGCGTGCCCACGGGCCTGTTCTTCATCACCGGCTCGCTGGCCGACCTGGGCCTGCTCAGCCTGGTCAACGCGCATGGCTCGGCAGCCACGGCGGCGTGGGGGGCAGCCAGCCAGGTGATGTCGTATGTGCTGTTCCCGGCGATGGCCGTGGCCATTGCGTCGTCGGTGTTTGCGGCGCAGGCCATTGGTGCGGGCCACGGGCAGCAGCTGGCGGCCGTCACGCGCACCGGCATGCGCATGAACCTGCTCCTCACCGGCGGCCTGGCCCTGCTGATGTTTGGCGCTGCGCCCTGGGTGGTGGGCCTGTTTGTGGCCGACGCCCGCGTGATCGACATCGCCGCACGCGTGTTGCCCATCACGGTGTGGGGCGCGGTGTTTTTTGGATGGGCCAGCGTGTATTCCGGCGTGATGCGTGCCAGTGGCACGGTGCTGGCACCCACGCTCATTTCACTGGGGTGCCTGGCCTGCCTCATCGTGCCGCTGGGCTGGCTGCTGGGGCGCCAGTTTGGGCTGGTGGCCACCTGGGTGGCCTACCCCGCCACGTACCTGTGCGCCCTGGTGCTGCAGGGGCTGTATTTCCACGGGGTATGGCGGCGCCAGGCATTGCAGCGGCTGGTGTGATGCGCCGGCAATATGCACTAAAAATGGCCCTGTCGCTTATCCATCAAGCGCAATAAGCTATGAAAATCATAGCGTTTGCGCGCAGCCCTGGCCTGCGTTTCAGCCGCGCCGCATGTCCAGCCACAGACCCGCACACAGCGCCACGCCCACCGCAAACAGCATCCAGGTCCGCGAAACCGCGTAGGGGTAGAACATGAGCGCCACGCCCCACCAGCGGGTGCGTGGCTGCTGCGCTCTTTTGCCGTGCCAGAAAGCCGCCATGCCGATCAGGCCAAACACGATGGCGCCCGCGATGTAGGCGGGGCTGGGCAGTTCCAGTCCGAGGGATTGCAATGCAGAAAGGGTGTCCATAGGGAATAGGTGCTGTCCAGCGTTGTGGGTGGGGAATGGTGGGGGAGCGCAAGGCGGGTGTGACTCTCGAACCTGGCAAAAGGTCCGTGTCCATCGGCTGTATGCCAGGGCATATCCTGGTGCCTGCCTTTCATGGTGGCGTCACAAGGGCGCGGCATCGTGCGGGTTTTGGCTTTATTCCCCATGAACATGTCCCGACTCTCCTTCATCGCCGCCAGTGCAGCCCTGCTGTGCGCCGCCTCTTCTGCAGCCCTGGCCCAGCAGGCCTACCCCGCCACGCTGACCGGCCACGCGGTGCTGCCCGCCCTGACGATGATTGCCGCCCCCAAGGACGCGCCACACGACCTGCAGGTGGCGGGCAAGTTCACCACACCCCGCCGGGTGGACGCCGTGGGCAGCGTGATGGGCCAGTCGGGCGGCCGCGACACCGGCGCGTCGCTGCCGTTCCAGGGCCAGCCCATCCAGGGCCACTCGGGCATCAAGCGCATGGCCGATGGATCGTTCTGGATCCTGACTGACAACGGTGCCGGCTCCAAGGCCAACTCGCCCGACTTCATGCTGCACCTGAGCCACTACACCGTGGACTTCAAAAGCGGCCAGTTCAATCGCCTCAAGACCATCTTCCTGCACGACCCGGACAAGAAGATCCCGTTTCGCATCACGCACGAAGGCACCAGCAGCCGCTACCTGACCGGCGCCGACTTCGACCCCGAAAGCTTCCAGTTCGCCGGTGGCGCGCTGTGGATTGGCGATGAGTTCGGCCCTTTCCTCATCAAGGCCGACCTGAATGGCAAGGTGCTCGGCGTTTTCGAGACCCAGGTGGACGGCAAGACCGTGCGCTCGCCCGATGCGCCCGGCGTGCTCATGCCCGGCGCGCCTGATGCCAAGCCCACTGCGTTTGTGGTCAAGCGCTCCAAGGGCTACGAAGGCATGGCCGCCAGCAAGGATGGCAGCAAGCTCTACGCGCTGCTGGAAGGCGCGCTGTGGAACGACGATGCCAAGGCGTATGAAAACGTGGGCGGCAAGCAGTACCTGCGCGTGCTGGAGTTCGACGTGAAGACCGAGCAATGGACCGGCCGCCACTGGAAGTACGTGCTGGAGGCCAACCACCACGCGATTGGCGACTTCAACATGATCGACGGCACCACGGGCCTCATCATCGAGCGCGACAACGGCGAAGGCACGGCCGACAAGGCCTGCCCCGAAGGCCAGAAGCGCACGGATTGCTTCCACGACCTGGCCAAGTTCAAGCGCGTCTACAAGGTGGAGATGAGCGACGCCAACGTGGGCGGCGAGATCCGCAAGGTGGGCTACATCGACCTCATGAACATCCAGGACCCGCAGCGCCTGGCCAAGAAGCCGCTGAACAACGGCGTGCTCACCTTCCCGTTCTTCACCATCGAGAACGTGGACATCGTGGACAGCACGCACATCGTCGTGGGCAATGACAACAACCTGCCCTTCAGCAGCAGCCGCGATCCGAACAAGGCGGATGACAACGAGCTGGTGCTGTTGGAGGTTGGCGGGCTACTGCAAGCCAAGTAACCCGGCGCCAGCGCGCGGTGGGGGCCGGGTGGCAAAATTCCCGGTTCCCGTTCCAACGCTCCACACACCGCGCCACCATGTTCACAGGCATCGTCCAAGCCACGGCAGGCATTGCCGCCATTCACGACCGCGCAGGGTTGCGCACCTTCACGCTCGATTTCCCCGAGGGCTTCTGCCAGGACCTCGCCATTGGCGCCAGCGTGGCTACCGACGGCGTGTGCCTCACGGTCACCGAGATCCTGTCGCCCACGCAAGCCAACTTCGACGTGATGCTGCAGAGCCTGAACATCACCACGCTGGGCAGCTACGGCCAGGGCGACCGTGTGAACGTGGAGCGCGCCGCCAAGGACGGTGCCGAGATCGGCGGCCACCCGCTGTCGGGCCATGTGGACTTCACCGGCACGCTCATCGAGCGGCGCGAGTTCGACAACAACCTGGTGTGGCGCGTGGCCGTGCCCGAGGCGTTTCGCCGCTACATCTTTGCCAAAGGCTACATCGCCATCCACGGGGCCAGCCTGACGGTGGCCGAGGTGAACCGGCAAGAGGGCTGGTTCGAGATCTGGATGATCCCCGAGACCCGCCGTGCCACGGTGTTTGAAAACAAGAAGGTGGGCGACCGCCTGAACATCGAGATCGAGCGCAGCACCCAGGTGGTGGTGGACACCGTGCGCGAGGCCGTGCAGGAGAGCCTGGGCCGCCTGCAGCCCGTGCTGGAGGCGTTGTTGAAGGAAAAGGGCTTGTCGCTCGACGACTTTGTGCAGGCGCCCGTGCTGCCGCACTGACTGAACATCGCCAAGCTCACTCATGTCCGTGGTGGTGCGCCCGCTGGCGCTGAGCGATCTGACTGACCTGCTGGCCGTGCAACTGGCCTGCTATGGCGAGGGGTTTGTGGAGAGTGGCGAGGTCTTTGCCCGCCGCCTCGCCAGCCCTGCCAATTGCTCGCTGGTGCTGGAGCGCGGCGGCTCGGTGTGCGCCTACCTGGCGGCCTACCGCAGCGTGCGCGGCAAGGTCACCCCGCTGCACGGCGACTTTGAAGCCATCGCCCAGCCCGACACGCTTTACCTGCACGACATGGCAGTGCTGCCTGCCCATGCGGGTCAAGGCCTGGCCCACGCGCTGCTGCAGCCTCTGTGGGCGCAGGCCCTCGCAGAAGGGCTGCGGCACAGCGCGCTGGTCTCGGTGCAGGGCTCGCAGGCCTACTGGCAGCGGCAGGGCTATGCACTGCACCCCTTGCAGGACGCCGCCCAACAGGCCCGCCTGGCCAGCTACGGCGAAGGCGCGGTGTACATGGCGCGAGCGCTGTAGACCTTGTCGGCGCAGTGTCACCCGCCCTCGTCATAATGCCCGCCATGCCCCACCGCTGGAAACCCAACGTCACCGTGGCCGCGCTCATCGAGCGCGATGGCCGCTTTCTGCTGGTCGAGGAAGAGACCACGGACGGCCTCAAACTCAACAACCCCGCTGGCCATCTGGACCCGGGCGAGTCGCCCATTCAGGCCTGCGCGCGCGAGGTGCTGGAAGAAACCGCGCACGACTTCGAGCCCACCGCGTTGATTGGTGTGTACCTCAACCGCTTTACCAAGACGCGCACGGGGGACGACATCACCTACATGCGCTTTGCGTTTGCGGGCGCGTTGGGAACGCACCACGACTGGCGCACGCTCGACACCGGCATCGTGCGCACGCTGTGGCTTACGGCCGATGAAATCCGCGCCTGTCCTGAGCGGCACCGCAGCCCCCTGCTGCTGCGCTGCCTGGAGGACTACCTGGCGGGCCAGCGGTTTCCGCTGACGCTGGTGCACACCGACACCTCGGTGACCGAACCCTCTGCGCAATAGCGCCGAGGCACAACGCAAAAAAGTTTTTTGGACTGCATGTAACCCGCAGCGTGCGTGGGACGAATTACCAGGCAGAGAGCGCTCAGTTGTGCAGCGTGATCTACCCGCTTCATTCATCCCTCAACGTTTACGGAGTTACTCACCATGCTGTCCACCCAAGCCAAGTCCACCGCTTCCTTTGCCCTGTCTGCCGCTCTGCTGGCGCTGGCATCCACCAGCTTTGCAGCCGATCTGCCCAAGGGCGCGAAAGGCGCTGCCATTGGCGCCAACGACACCGTGCACTGCTACAACGTGCACGACTGCAAGGGCAATAGCGACTGCTCCACCGCCGAGCACAGCTGCAAGGGCCAGAACGCCTGCAAGGGCCACGGCTTCAAGGCCAAGACCGCTGCCCAGTGCCTGATGGAGAAGGGCACCATCGGCGATATCAAGGGATAAGGCAAGAAGCCCCCCTGAGGCGCTGCGCGCCATCCCCCCAGGGGGACACCGCCAGCGCGGCGGGGCGGCCCTTGCGCGGCGGTGCTCGCCTTGGGTCGCGCCAGTTGCATCGCACTTGGGCAATGCGCCCCCTTTGATTAAGTCATGGCACACGAACCCATCGCCACGCGCGGCACAGGCTTTGGCCTGGGGCTGCGCACCCAGCACTACGCGGACTTTCTGGCGCGCAAGCAGCCGCTGGACTGGCTCGAAATCATTACCGACAACTACCTGATCGACGGCGGCAAGCCGCTGGCGGTGCTGGAGTCCATCCGGCGCGACTACCCCGTGGCCATGCATGGCGTTGCGATGTCCATCGGTGCGTCGCAGGGCGTGGATGTGCCGTATCTGCAGCGCGTGAAAGCGTTGGCCGACCGCATCGAGCCGCTGTGGGTGTCGGACCATTTGTGCTGGACGGGCCCTGGCCCCGAGCAGTTGCACGACCTGTACCCGCTGCCTTACACCGACGAGTCTGCACGCCACGTGATCGCGCAAATCCGCCATGCGCAGGATGTGCTGGGTCGCAGGCTGGTGCTGGAAAACGTGTCGAGCTACGTCCGCTATCGGCACGACAGCGCGAGCGAGTGGCAGTTTCTGGCCCACATTGCTGAGGAGGCCGACTGCCTGTTGCTGGTGGATGTGAACAACATCTACGTCAGCAGCGTGAACCATGGATTTGACCCGCTGACGTACCTGCACGCCCTGCCCGCGCACCGTGTGCAGCAGATCCACCTGGCCGGGCACAGCGACAACAGCGACCACATCATCGACACGCACGACCAACCGGTGGCGCAGCCGGTGTGGGACCTGTACGCCCACGCCTGCCAGCGCTTTGGTGCCGTGGCCGCGATGATCGAGCGCGACGACCACATCCCGCCGCTGGCGGAGCTGCTCGATGAAATGGCGGTGGCGCGGCGCATCGCAGCCGAACATGTGGCATCTCCCGAACCCACCAACGCTGCCGCTGTCGGCTCCGCTGCAGCGTCGCCCTTGGCCCCTGCGGTGGACCCGGTGCCGCTGGCCGCCGTGCAGCGCCACTTTGCCGACCAGGTGCTGGCCGACGCGCTGCCACCCGCCACGCCCCATGACCCCGTCACCGGCCGCCTGCCCATCTACCACCATGCCTACCGGGCGCGGCTGGCCGAGGTGCTGGCCGACACCTACGCCAAGACCTGCCTCTACATGGGCTCAGACACCTTTGAAGAGCACGCCCGCGCGTACGCGGTCGCCCACCCACCCCACACGCGCAGCCTGAACCGCTACGGCGAAGGCTTGGTGCAAGCGCTCCAGGCGCAATACCCCGACAACCCAGAGCTGCACGAACTGGCCCAGCTCGACTGGGATTTGCGCACCCGGTTTGACGGTGCCGACGTACCGGTTCTGGACGCAGCTGCGGCCCAGACATCGCACACCTGGACGACCCGCCCCAACATGCTGCACCCCAGCGCACTGGTGCGTACGGTCACGACGAATGTGGTGGCAATGTGGAACGCCATCCATATCGACGATGAAGTACCCGAGGCCGTGGCCTTGCCTGCACCGGCCACGTTGCTCATCTGGCGCAAGGGCCACCAGCCGCACTTTCGCACGCTCGACGCGGCCGAGGCCGCGTGGGTGCAGGAGCTGCACGCCGGCGCCTCGGTGCACGACGCCTGTACGACGCTGCTGGACAGCGGCCTGTGGCAGGGCGACCCTGCCATGCTCGGCGGCTGGCTCGCGCAGTTGCTGGACGATGGGTTGGTGCAGGCGGATGCTGCTGTGGAGGGGCACGCGGTTCCGGCTCTTGTTAATCCGCCGTCAGCTTGCGTTCCTTGATGATGGCCGCCCACTGTGCGGACTCTTTCTTCATGAAAGCCGTCAGCTCCGCGCGGGTGGTCGGCTGCGGTGTGAGGCCATGCTTGTTCAGAGCTTCTTTCACGCCCGGGTCGTTCAGAACCTTGACGATCTCCTGGTTCCAGTGGTCCAGAAGCGGCGTGGGCGTCTTGCCCGGGGCCACAAAGGCATACCAGTTCAGTGCCTCGAAGCCGGGGTATCCCGCTTCTGCGACGGTGGGCACATTGGGCATGTAGGCGGGTCGAGTCAGGCCCGTGGTGGCCAGCGGGATCAGCTTGCCGGTTTCCACATGGGGCAGCGCAGTGGGCGGGGCGGCAAAGTACGAGGTCACGCGCTCGCCCAGCAAGTCCTGCAGCGCGGGAGCGCCCCCCTTGTAGGGCACGTGCACCATGTCAATGCCGGCCCGCTGGTTGAAAAGTTCGCCCGCCAGGTGCGAGGCCGAGCCAGCGCCGGTAGAGGCAAAGTCCACGCTGCCAGGCTTCTTCTTCGACAGTTGCACAAACTCGGCCAGCGTCTTCACGCCCGCGCCTTTGTGCACCACCAGCACGTTCGGAAAGTTCACCCCGCCCGACACGGGTGCCAGGTCCTTGAAGGGGTCGTACGCCAGCTTCATCAGGTGCGGCGCAATGGTCAGCGGCCCCACCGATCCGAGCAGCAACACCGTGCCGTCCGGGGCAGCGTTGGCCACAAACTGGTGCGCGATGTTGCCGCCCGCGCCACCCTTGTTGTCCACCACCACCGACTGGCCGATGTTCTCGCCCAGCTTCTTGGCAATGAGCCGTGCCGCTGCATCGGCCGCGCCGCCTGCGGCAAAGCCCACGACCAGCGTGACGGGCTTTTTGGGCGGGAAATCCTGCGCGTGGGCAACGCCAGACAGTGTTGCGGCAGCGGTGGCGAGTGCCAGCGCGCTCATCAAGAGGGTGCGTTTTTTCATGGGGGTCTCCTTCATCTTGGATGGTGGGGTGCGGGGATCAATCGGAACCGAGGCCGATGGGGTTGGGCTGGCGCTTCTCCACGGCGTGGCGCAGCAGCGCAGCGGTGCGGAAGATGCCGTGCGCAAACTTGCCGTAGGGCATGGTGGCAAACAGCGCCATCACCGCGCCCAGGTGCAGGCACAGCAGCAGCGGCAGGCCTGCGGTGCCGCGCGCGGCCCACAGCGCTAGGCCGCTGGTGGCGGTGAGGAACAGCAGGGCGATGAAGGCGCGGTCCATGGGCTTTTGCGCAGCGTCGCCATGCAGCGGGTGGCGGTGCAGGTTCAGCCGCCACAGGCCTGCGGTGCCCAGCGCCAGGCTGATACCGCCCACGCCGCCCAGCAGCTTGGGCACACTGGGCAGGTCATACGGGGCAGGCAGGCCCAGCAGGTAGTGGTACAGCGTGGCCACGCTGGTGGCCGCAAAGCACAGCATGAAGCCGTAGAAGGTGAGGTGGTGCATGCGCCTGCGCGACAGGGTGTAGGCGTCGTCCTCGTTGTGGCAGCCGTCGCCGTGGCCGCCGTCCAGGTATTTCAGGCGCAGCACCGCATCGGTGGCCTCGGCCGTGGCGGGGGCACTCAGCGGCGCGCCGCTGGTGGCGGGGGTCACGTCGCGCCAGAAGCGGCGCACGCCCAGGCCCAGCGCGAGCACGGCGAACAGGAACACCGGCGTGAACAGACCCACCAGCAGGTTGTGCGGGAAGATGCCGTAGAAGCCGCCTGCGGGCGCTGTCCACAACGCTGCCAGCCCTTGCCCATGCAGGCCTACGGCCAGCAGCAGGAACAGCGTAAGCCCCGCCACCAGCGCCAGCGCCAGGGTCAAGCCGTTGCGCTGGTACAGCTGGCCCAGCGCGGGTGGCCAGGCGTAGTCGGCATAGGTTTGCCCGCGCACCTGGGCCATGGCCTGCGGGATGTTCACCGCAAACTCGTGCGGCGGCGCGTACTGGCAGGCGTGCAGGCAGGCGCCGCAGTTGTGGCACAGGTTGGCGATGAAGTGGATGTCGGCCTTGGAAAATTCCAGCCGTCGCGTCATGGCCGGGAACACGGCGCAAAACCCTTCGCAGTAGCGGCAGGCATTGCAGATCTGCAGCTGGCGGGCCACTTCAGACTCGGGGGCCGACAGCACGATGTCGCCATTGGCCAGCGCCCGGGCGTCGCGCGTCAGGGCTTCAAGCGCTTGCATGGTTTGCTCCTGTATTCGTAGCTGTTTGCGCTTTATGGATAAGCGCTGGAGCCTGTTTTTGCTTCAAAGCCGCTTGCGCCGCCTGCGTACCGGCAATGCGGCCAAACGCGGTGCCAATGCTCATGCCCACGCCGGCGGTGTAGCCCTTGCCCAGCACGTTGCCGGCCATCATCTCGCCGGCCACAAACAGGTTGGGGCTGGGTTGTCCGCCAAAGCGCACGGCGGTGGTGTCGTCGGTGTGCAGGCCCAGGTACGTGAAGGTGACCCCGGGCTTGAGCGCGTAGCCGTAGAACGGTCCGGCGTCGATGGGCCGCGCCCAGTGCGTCTTGGCGGGCGCCACGCCTTCGGTATGGCAGTCGTCCAGCGTGGTGTGGTCAAACTGGCCCACGCGGCAGGCGGCGTTGTAGTCGTTGAGCGTGCGCATGAAGGTGTCCAAGGGCAGGCCGAGCTTTTGCGCCAGTTCGGGCAGCGTGTCGGCCTTCACGCCCGGGAACACGGGCGGCATGAAGCGGCCAATCGCCTTGCTGTCGATGATGGAGTAGCCGATCTGCCCGGGCTGCTGCGCCACCAGACGGCCCCAGATGGCATAGCGCTTGGGCCAGAAGTCCTCGCCCTCGTCGTAAAAGCGCTCACCGTTGCGGTTCACCACCACGCCCAGCGACACGCAATCGATACGCGTGCAGATGCCGCCGTCGTACAGCGGCGCGCGCGCGTCGATGGCCACCATGTGCGCCTGCGTGGGGTCGCCAATGCGGTCGGCGCCGTGGTCGTCGAGCAGGTGCTTGAGCAGCACGCCCTTGTTGTAGGCCGTGCCGCGGATCAGGAAGTTGTCGGCCGGCCACTCGCCGCGCTCGTTCTGGCCCCAGGCCTCGCGCAGCCATTCGCGGTTCGACTCAAAGCCGCCGGCGGCCAGCACGCAGCTCTTGGCGGCAATGCGCTCGCCGTTGGCCAGGTGCGCGGCAATGAAGCGGCGGCCGTCCATCTCGATGCGCTCCACGGGCGCCTCGTAGCGGATCTGCACGCCCAGCTGCTCCGCGCTGCGGTAGTACGCATTGACCAGCGCCTTGCCGCCGCCCATGAAGAACGCGTTGGTGCGCGCCACATGCAGCGTGCCCGCCAGCGCGGGCTGAAAGTGCACGCCGTGGCGGCGCATCCAGGGCCGGCAGGTGCTCGACTCGCGGATCACCAGGCGCGCCAGGTGTTCGTTGGTCAGCCCGCCCGTCACCTTGAGCAAGTCCTGCCAGAACTCTTCTTCGGGGTAGGCATCGACCAGCACGTCCTGCGGCGCATCGTGCATGCAGCGCAGGTTGCGCGTGTGGGCCGAGTTGCCGCCGCGCCAGGCGCGCGGGGCGGATTCGAGCAGCAGCACGCTGGCGCCCGCCTCGCGTGCCATCAGGGCGGCGCACAGGGCGGCATTGCCGCCACCGATGACCAGCACATCGACCACAGCATCGCCGCTCATGGCCGGTGGCTCCCGGCGGTGCGCTGCGCGCGGGGGAATGAAGAGGGGGGTGTGGGACCCATGGGGTGTCTCCTGGCGTGGTTGCCGTGTCGTTCATCGGGGTGATGGCGACTGTAGGGAGACACAGGCCCGCCGTGCAGCGGGTTCAGGTCATGGGGGTATCACGGATCGTGATGGCTGCGATGAGGCACGGCGGGTGTTACGCCGGGCTCTTCCACCGCACCGAGGGCGGTGTCCCCCTTCCCATCGCGCAGCGATGAGAGAAGGGGGAAGCGGCGCAGCCGCTCAGGGGGATGTGCCTATCCATGTCGTGCCAAACCACTGGCCGCTCGTCACCAATTCACGCACGCAGTCCGTCAGCACCACCCGCGCGGCCAGCGCAGCGGGCGAGAGCTCTTCGTCAGGCAGGCTGCACAGCAGGTTGACGCGGCGCGCGGGCGCGTCGGTGAGGCGTGCGCACTGAAAGCGCTCGGCCGCATCTGGGTAGCGGCCCATGGCGGCCCAGGGCTGCACGGTGGAGCCCAGGCCTGCGTCCACAGCGGCCATCACCATGGCGAGCGAGTCCACTTCCAGCACCACGTGGGGTGCCACGCGGTCGCGGGCAAAGGCGGTGTCCAGCGTGCTGCGCAGGCCGTGCGGGCCAGTGGGCAGGATCAGCGGCTCCTGCACCAGCTCGGCAACGGTGATGGTTTCCGGCAGCTGCCGGCCACGGGGGTTGCTGGGACCCTCCCCTCGGTCACGGGCGCAGATGAGGAACAGGTCTTCCTCCAGCAGCGGCGCCATGTCCCAGCGGCGCGCGCCGGTGGCCTGCTGCGCCTGGTGCAGGCGCGTGTCGAACAGCACGGCCAGGTCCAGCTCGCGCGCATGCAGCATGGCCGTGAGGTGGCCCGACATGCTCTCCACCATGTGCAGCCGCACGTCGGGATAGCGTGTGCGCATGGCCTGCATCAGCGGCAGGCCCAGCACGCCCGAGGTGGTGGGCGCCAGTCCCACGGTGACGGTGCCCGACAGCCGCGCCTGCTGCGCCGCGCGCACTGCCTGGTCGGCATGGCGCAGGGTGAGCTGCGCCTCGCGAAAGAACGCCAGCCCTGCCTCGGTGGGCGTCACGCCGCGCGGCGTGCGCTGCAGCAGGCGCGTGGCCAGCTCGCTCTCCAGCCGGGTGATCTGCTGGCTCAGCGCGGACTGCACCACGTCCAGGTCCAGCGCAGCGCGGCTCATGGAGCCTTGCTCCACCACACGCACGAAATAGCGCAGTTGTCTCAGTTCCATGGGCGGTTCTCAGGGTGCGTGGCGTGACTCGGATGCAAGGCGGTCAACAGGGTGGCGGAAATGCAGGGGAAGCATCGGTTTGAAGCCAAATTGCCATCTGGCGCTGGTCCATTCATCGCTGAAAGCTATCATTTTTGTAGTAATCGCTTCGGTGGCGTTCGGGGCGTCAGCAGGCTGTCGTAGCCCGCCTGCAGCTTGCCAGAGTGTGCCGCAGACCCGCTCAGATGCCATTCGGCAGGTGTGCCGCCAGCGCCTCGCGCATCCAGCGTGCGATCAGCTGCTGGCGTTCGCGCGGCATTCGGTCCACGGTCGACGCTACGCTGATCGCTGCCACCGGTTCGCCCGCCGCGTTGCGCACGGCCATGCCAGCCGCCAGCACGCCCTGCGTGGCATGGTTGCCCACCACCGACCAGCCGCGCTCGCGCGTGGCGCGCACCAGGATCCGCAGGCGCTCGGGCGTCATGCCGCCGTAGCGTGGCAGCTCCTGCGCGTTGGCGGCGATGCAGGCCTGCATCTCGGCATCGGGCAGCGCGGCCAGCAGCGCCAGGCCCGCAGCGCCCACCCCCAGGGGCTGGCTCGTGCCGACCTGGATCACCAGGATCTGCACCGGGTGCGTGCCCACGTGGCGCGCGATGCAGTGCGACATGGCGCCTTCGCGCACGATGGCAAAGGCTGCGTCACCACAGGCGCGGCTCACACGCTCCAGCACAGGCGCCAGACGCACGGCCAGATTGGGCTGGCCCGGGGGCTCGGCCAGGGCGGCCAGGCGCGGGCCCGCCACGTAGCGAAAGCGCCCGCGCTGCGCCACGTAGCCGCTCTCCATCAGCGTGGCGAGAAGCCGGTACACGGGGGCTCGCTCCAGCGTGGCGGCGCGGCACAGGTCCACCACGCGCGCGCCGTCGCGGCCGTGGGCCAGCACGGCGTCCAGCACCTGCAAACCCCGGCGCAACGTGCGGCTGCCGAGGTCTTCCACCGGCTCGAACGTGGTGCGTTTACTCGCACGTTCGTCCGTCTGCCGGACGTTTGAATTCGCAGGTCGGGAGGGCATGGGAAAGAATTTGTTCGTCAACGCAACCACCGCGCAGTGTGCCGCAGAGCACCGCGCAGGGCGCCACGACGGCATTTTTCCAAGAACCAACGGAGACAGACACCATGAGCCCACACACTCCCGCCGCGCTGGGTCAGCGCAAAGCTTCGCCATCCCTGCCACGCCGCGCCCTGCTGGCGCTGGCGGCCACCCTGGCCTGCGGCGTTGCCCTGCCATTGCAGGCCCAGCCCAACGCCTCGGGCTGGCCCGCCAAGCCGGTCAAGCTGGTGGTGGGCTATGCGGCGGGCGGCGCAACGGATGTGATTGCGCGCCTGGTGGCCGTCAAGCTCGGCGACCAGCTGGGCCAGCCGGTGGTGGTGGACAACCGCGCCGGCGCCAACAGCAACGTGGGCGCCGAGGCCGTGGCGCGCGCGCCGGCCGATGGCTACACGCTGTACGTCTTCACCATCGCCAACACCATCAATGCCACGTTGTACCCCAAGCTGGGCTACGACCCGGTCAAGGACTTCGAGCCCATCGGCATGATCGCCAAGATCCCGAACATCCTGGTGGTCAACCCCAAGCTGCCCATCAAGAACCTGGCCGACTACGTGCGCTATGCCAAGGAAGCCAAGGACGGCATCACGTTCGCATCCTCGGGCAGCGGCTCGTCCATCCACCTCTCGGGCGAGATGTTCAAGATGCAGTCCAAGCTCAAGATGCTGCACGTGCCCTACCGGGGCAGCGCGCCCGCCGTCACCGACCTGCTGGGCGGCCAGGTGGATTCGATGTTCGACAACACGCCGTCGGCCCTGCCCCATGTGCAGGCGGGCAAGCTGCGCGCCATTGCCATCACCAGCGCCCAGCGCTCGCCCCTGCTGCCAGATGTGCCGACGCTGGCCGAGTCGGGGTTCGCAGGCTTTGATGTGCAGTCGTGGTTTGGCCTGGCCGCACCGACGGGCACGCCGCGCGACGTGATCGAGCAGATCAACATGGCCCTGAACAAGGTGCTGGCGCAGCCGGAGGTGCGCACGCGCCTGCAGGAGCTGGCGGCCACGCCCGACGGCGGCACCCCCGACAAGATGCGCCAGTTTGCCGCCGCCGAGATCAAGCGCTGGCGTGAGGTAGTGAAAGAGTCGGGTGCCTCCGCCGAATAGTCACACCGCCTTTCACACACAACCACCGCCCCACCAACTGCTATTCATGTTCCCCATCGACTTCTTCTGGCGGGCCGCCCAGCGCTGGCCCGACCGCATTGCCATCGACGCGCCCGAGGGCGCCATCCGCTACGACGCGCTGGCCGCCCGCGTGGCAGCGCTCGCGGCGGGCTTCACCGCTATCGACCCCACGCCCCAAAGCCGCGTGGGCATCTGCGCGGGCAACAGCGCCGACCACATCGCCGCGCTGCTGGCCGTGCTGGCCTGCGGCAAGGTGTGGGTGCCGCTCAACCCCAAGAGCACGCGGCCCGAGATCCGCCGCATCATCGACGCGACCGAGCCCACCCTGCTGGTGCTGGACGCCGCGTGCGCTGACCTGCTCGAAGGCGCGCCCGGCACCCGCGTGCTGACCGGCGCGCAGGCCACCGAGGGGGCCACCACGCTGGCCGGCCTGGCCGCCGCGCACGCGGGCGCACCCCGCCCGCAGCTGGACCTGCCGGACGACGCCACCCAGGCCATCAAGTTCACCGGCGGCACCACGGGCGCACCCAAGGGCGTGATGCAGCCATACCGCGCGTGGATGGCCAACATCACCAACCAGATCCACGCCTGGGGCTTTGACGAGCACGAGCGCTACATCGTGGCCGCACCCATCACACACGGCACCTCCACATACATCCTGCCCATCCTGGCGCAGGGTGGCTGCCACGTGGTGCTGGCCGGCGCGGGCGTCGAGGCGGTGCGCACGGCCTTCCGCGAGCGCGGCGGCACCGTGTGCTTCATGCCGCCCACGCTGGTCTACATGCTGATGGCGCTGCCCGGCGCGTCGCGCGCGGACTTTCCGCGCCTGCGCCGGCTCATCTACGGCGGCGCGCCCATGCCGCCCGACAAGATCCGCCAGGTGCGCGAGTTCTTTGGCCCGGTGCTGGGCACCACCTACGGCCAGACCGAGGCGCCGCAGATCCTCACCGTGCTGTGCCCCGAGGACTTTGAAGACGAGCGCAACCTGGCCTCGGTGGGCCGCACCACCTGGTTCAGCGACGTGGCCATCATGGCGCCCGATGGCCGCCTGCTGCCCCCTGGCGAAGTGGGCGAGGTGGTGGCGCGCGGCGACCTGCTGATGACCGGCTACTGGCGCCTGCCCGAGAAGACCGCCGAGACCCTGGTGGACGGCTGGCTGCACACGGGCGACCGGGGCCTGATCGACGAGCGGGGTTTTCTCTACCTCAAGGACCGGCTCAAGGACATGGTGATCACCGGCGGCTTCAACGTCTACCCCGTGGACGTGGAGAACGCGCTGGGCCAGCACCCGGCGGTGCACGAATGCACCGTGTTTGGCCTGCCCGACGACAAATGGGGCGAGACCGTACAGGCCGCCGTGCAGCTGCGCAATGGCGAGCACGCGAGCGAGGCCGAGCTGATCGCCTTTGTGCGCGAGTGCCTGGGCCCGGTGCAAACGCCCAAGCGCATCCACTTTCACGAGAGCCTGCCGCGCTCGCCCGTGGGCAAGGTGCTCAAGTCTGCCGTGCGCGATGCGGCAATGGCCGCCACGGCCTGAAGGAACCATCCATATGACCACCACCGCTTCCAAAACCCCCGTCACCCGCCTGTGCACCCACACCCTCACCAGCCTGCATTACCGCGATGCGAATCTGGTGGAGGACCTGATGGGGAAGAAGACCTTCACGGAGGTGATGCTGATGCAGATCCTGGGCCGCACGCCGCGCGGTGTGGACTTGCGCATCACCGACGTGGTGCTGATCGTGCTCATGGAGCACGGCCTCACGCCCAGCGCCATTGCCACGCGGCTCATCTACATGAGCGCGCCCGAGAACCTGCAGGGCGCCGTGAGCGCGGGCCTGCTGGCCGTGGGCAGCTCTTTCGTGGGCACCATGGAGAACTGCGCGGGGCTGCTCGACCGCATTGCAGCGGCGCAGGACCCCGAGGTGGAAGCCTTGGCCATTGCGTGCCACTACAAGGGCCTCAAATCCCCCGTGCCGGGCTTCGGCCACCACCTGCACAAACCCGTGGACCCGCGCGCCTACAAGCTGCTGGAAATGGGCCGCGCCGAGCCCGAGCTGCAGGGCGACAAGATCCGCGCGCTGGAGACGCTGTCCAAAGCGGTGGACGGGGTCGCAGGCCGTCCCATCACCATCAACGCCACGGGCGCGGTGGCCGCGCTGCTGGGCGAGATCGGCGTGCCCACCGCCGTCATGCGCGGCTTTGCCGTGATCTCGCGCGCGGCCGGGCTGGTGGCGCACATCGTGGAAGAGCAGCAAAGCCCCTCGGGCCGCTTTATCTGGGACACGGTGGAGCACGCCATTCCCTTCGTCGGCGGCAGTGCCGATCAGGGCGCAGACGCATGAGCGCGCAGCCAGTCCATCCACCCGTCCTGCCGCTGGACCTGTCGGGCCGCGTCGTCTTTGTGGCCGGGGGCGGGTCTGCCGGACCGGGCTGGAGCATTGGCCGCGCTGCCTGCGTGACCTACGCGCGCCTGGGCGCCAGCGTGTGTGTGGCGGACCGCGATGCAGCCTCGGCCGAAGAGACCACGGCACTCATCCACGCCGAGGGCGGCACGGCCGCCACGCTGGTGGGTGACGTGGCGGACGCGGCCGATGTGCAGCGCCTGTTTGCCGAGGCACGGGAGCGCTTTGGCGGCGCCATCGACGTGCTGCACCACAACGTGGGCATCGGCAAGACCGGCGGCCCGGTGGAGACGAGCGTTGAAGACTTCGACCGCATCCATTCCTTCAATGTGAACAGCCTGCTGCTGGCCTGCCAGCAGGTGCTGCCCGCCATGGTGGAGCGCGGGCGGGGTTCCATCATTGCGATCTCGTCCATCGCGGGCATGCGCTACCTCGGCTACCCGCACCTGGCCTACGGCGTGACCAAGGCGGCCGTCACGCACTTCACGCGCATGGTCGCCCAGCAGTACGCGGGACAGGGTGTGCGCGCCAACACCGTGGTGCCAGGGCTTATCGACACGCCGCGCATTGCCACCACGGTGGCGAAGATGTTCTCGGACACCAGCCTCGACGAGGCCCGCGCCGCGCGCGCCCGCCAGGTGCCCATGGGCCGCATGGGCACGGCCTGGGACGTGGCGCATGCCTGCGCCTTCCTCGCCAGCGACGCAGCAGCGTACGTGACCGGCACCGAGCTGGTGGTGGATGGGGGCATCACCGGCAAGTTTGTGTAAGGCAGGTTCAGAACGTATGCACCACACCGGCGGAGATGCCGGTGGCCGTGGCCTTGTTCGCTGCGCCCTGGAAGCCGTTGCGCCAGCGGGTGTTGTCCAGCTCGGCATACACCTTGGTGCGGCGCGAGAGCTTGTATTCGGCAAACGCCACCAAGCGGCCGTAGCCGTCGTCGGCCGCACCGGTGCGCGAGCGGTCCACCTTGTAGTAGGCCGCCGTCAGGTCCACCCACGGCGTGGCCGCCCAGGTGCCGCCGGCGGACAACACGCGCTGCACGGTGAAGCGGCCTGCGGCTGTCTCGGCCTTGTTGCGGCCTGCGTTGGCGGCCAGGCGCATGCTGCCCCATTGGTAAGACGCGCCCAGCGTGGTGCCGTCCAGCGAGCGTTTGTTCGTGTCGTTGAAGCTTTGGTAAGCGCCCGACACCACGAAGCCATCGGCGGCCCAGGCCAGGCCCACGCCGTGCGATGAGAGGGCCGAGGCCTGCGATTCCACTTCGCCGATGCCCCACATCGCCCGGGCGGTGAAGCCGCCGAAGCGGCCGGTGTACTTGAGCGAGTTGTCGAGCCGGTACGAGCCCGACGTGGCGCCTGCGCTGCCGTACTGGATGCCCAGGCCGTGCTGGCTCAGCGCTGTCACGCCGATGTTGGGATTGAAGCTGGCAAAGCGCATGGCCAATGGGTCCACGGGCGAGATGGCGTCGGCTAGCGTGGTGGTCTGGCGGCCCAGTGCCAGCGTGCCCCAGCCGCCTTGCAGACCGACCCAGGAGGCGCGGTCGAAGTACTTTGTGGCGTTGGCGGATGCCCCGGTGTCTGCATTCAGCCCGCTTTCAAAGTGGAGCAGCGCCTTGGCTCCGCCGCCCAGGTCCTCGGAACCCCGCACGCCCCAGCGGCTGGTGGTGTGGATGCCGCTGCCCAGGCTGCGGGTGGAACCCGCTGCAGGCGCGTTGGACGACGTGAGGCCACTGCCGTTGCGCAGGCCCAGGTCCACCACGCCGTACAGCGTCACGCCCGAGGTTTGGGCCATGGCGCAGTGGCTGGCCAACACGGTGCCGGCGGCGAAGGCCGCTCCAATGATTCTTTTCATGCATGTCTCCTGTTGTTGAAATCCAGGCAGGCCGCTCTGCTGCGGCCTGCCGCCCCTCCTCCCGGGGATAGCGCTAACGAACCACTCGACGCACCCGTCACGGGGTGCCAGTGCTTCGTGAAAAGCCCCCCTATGTCTCTCAGTCCGGTGTGAGCTGTGCCTTCACAACCACGCCCTTCCACTTGGCAAGCTCCTGCTTCACGGTCAGCGCCAGTTGCTCGGGGGTGCTGGTGTCCACCACGGCGCCTTGCTCTTCGATGCGGCGCGCCACGTCCTTGTCGGCCAGTGCGGTGTTCAAGGCCTTGTTGAGGTGGTCGATCACGGGGCGCGGCGTCTTGCCCGGCGCGAACAGCGCGTACCACTGGGTGATCTCCACGCCCTTCACCCCGGCCTCTTCCAGCGTGGGCACATCGGGCAGCAGCGAGGAGCGCTTGGGGCCGGCCAGCGCCAGCGCACGCAGCTTGCCGCTCTTGACGTGGGGGTAGGCCGAGAACAGGCTGGGGAACATCACCTGCGTTTGCCCGGCCATGGTGTCGTTCATTGCTGGCGCGGCGCCGCGGTAGGGAACGTGGGCCATCTGCGCGCCACTTTCCAGCTTGAAGATTTCTGCCGAGAAGTGTGGGGCCGTGCCGTTGCCGGCCGATGCATAGTTGAATTCGTGGGGCTTGGCCTTGGTCAACGCCACCAGCTCGCTCACGGTCTTGGCGGGCACCTTGGGGTTCACCACCATCAGCGTGGGCGAGTAGCTCACCATGCCGATGGGCTCGAACTGCGTGATGGGGTCGTAGCGCAGCTTCTGCAGTGCGGGGCTCATGCCGTGGGTGCCGATGTAGCCAAACAGGATGGTGTGCCCGTCGGGCGCCGCACGGGCCACGTATTCGGCCGCAATCGCACCGTTGGCCCCGGCCTTGTTCTCCACGATGACCTGCTGGCCCAGCAGGGTGGAGAGCTTGATGGCCACCACGCGTGCCATGCCGTCGTTGCCGCCTCCTGCGGCGGTGGGCACGACCAACGTGATGGGCTTGTCGGGGTAGGCCGCGTGCGCGGCACCAGTGGTCCAGAAGGCGCTGGACGCCAGCACCAGTGCGGCGGTGGCCAGTGCCGTGCGGCGCGTGGTGGATCGGATGGAAGGGGTCATGGTTTGTCTCCTGTCGTCATGGTTGGAATCGTTGTGAAAGCGGCGGGGGCGCAACCCCCGGGGGGAAGATCAGTGCGCAGCAGTGCTTTCTGGAACGAACAGCGTGCCTTCCAGAATCTTTCGGGCGGTGCGCACCAGCGCGGCCTGCACCAGCTTGAACTGGCCGTCCACTTCGCTGAGCTCCACCTCCACCTGGATGCGGCCTGCCGGGTGTTGCACCTCCACGCGGCGCAGCCCGGCGCTGGGCGCCTGGCGTGGGTCGGTGGCCACAGTGCCTGGCAGCACCGATGCGGCTGCCACGCCGATGGCGCCCGTCACCGCGTGCGAACGGTGGCATTTGTGGGGCGTGAAGTAGCGCGACACCACACTGCCCGGTTGTGCGCCTGGCGACACGATCACCGGCTTGGGCAGCACGCTGTGTGTCACGTCGCCCATGCCCATGCGCTGGCCTGCTTCGAGCCGAAGGGTCTCCAGGCGGGTGAGCAGAGCCGCGTTGGCGTCCAGTTCTGCTGGTGTCTCGTCGCCCCGCAGGCCCAGGTCGGCAGCCCGCACCAGCACCATCACCTGTGCTGCGTCGATGCAGGTGACCTCCAGGCCCTGGATGCGGTCGATGCGCTGGCCGGTGGGAAAAATCTGCCCGGTGACGGCGCCCCAGGCGTCCAGAAAGTTCATCAGCACCGGCGCTGCCGTGCCCTGCACGCCGTCAATGCGCACATCGCCGTCATAGTGCACCTGGCCACCCGCCGTGCACACCTGCACGTCAATGCGCGAGCGGGTGTTCACGTTGTAGACCCGCACCCGTGTGGTGGTGCCATGGGTGGAGGGCTTCACCAGCCCTTGTTCGATGGCAAAGGGCCCCACACCCGCCAGCATGTTGCCGCAATTGGGCCGCGTGTCCACGCGCGCCTCCTGCACGCTTACCTGGGCAAACAGATAGTCCACATCGCAGTCGGGCTGCGTGGAGCGCGAGACGATGGCGACCTTGCTGGTCAGCGAGTTGCCGCCGCCCAGGCCGTCGATCTGCAGCTCATGCGGCGAGCCCAGCGCGGCGATCAGGGTGCGGTCGCGCGCCGCAGGGTCTTGCGGCAGCCAGTCGGCCAGGAAGAACGGCCCCCGGGAAGTGCCGCCACGCATCAGAACGCAAGGAAGGTTGTAGCTCATGGGTCGGCATGGTGCGACGCTTCATCTGTTCTGTGAATTGCATTGTTGACAATGATTGATGCATGCAGCGCAATAGGCTATGAGCCCTTGTACATGGTGAAATCACGTTCGTGAATTGCAATGTTCTGATCGTTTGATGCGTGCTGCGCAACAGCGAAACGTCTCGAAAGCCCATGCCCATGAACAACAAATTCGATCTTGCTGACATCCAGGCCTTTGCCGCGGTGGCTGAGCTGCAGAGCTTTCGTGCTGCGGCCGAGGCGATCCACTTGTCGCAGCCTGCGTTCAGCCGTCGCATCGACAAGCTCGAAGAAGCCCTGGGTGTGCGTCTGCTCGACCGCACCACGCGCCGTGTCACGCTCACAGCCGTGGGGCGCGACTTTGCGCGCAAGACCCGCGTGTGGCTGGACGACCTGGACGGCATGCTCATGGGCCTGGGCGATGTGGCCGCGCGGCGCATGGGCGAGGTCACGATTGCCTGCGTGCCCTCGGCCGTGTATTACTTCCTGCCGCAGGTGGTCAAGCGCTACCACGAGCGGTTTCCGAAGATCCGCGTCAAGGTGCACGACGCCAGCGCCAACGAGGTGCTGGTGGCCGTGGCGCAGGGCGATGCGGACTTCGGCCTGAACTTCATCGGCAGCCAGGAGGCCGAGATCGAGTTCAAACCCGTGCTGGCCGAGCGTTTTGTGGCCGCCTGCCGGCGCGACCATGTGCTGGCGCGCCGCAAGAAGGTGAGCTGGGCCGAGCTGGGCCAGCACGACTTCATGTCGGTGGGCAAGACCTCGGGCAACCGCCTGCTCATGGACCTGGCGCTCGCCAACGTGCCCGACCGCCCGCAGTGCCTGTACGAGGCCAAGCACGTGACTACGCTGCTCGGCCTTGTGGAGGCAGGCCTGGGCGTGGCGGCCGTGCCCAGCCTGGCCATGCCGGGTAAGGACCATCCCACGCTGGTGAGCATTCCGCTGATCGAGCCCGTGGTGACGCGCCAGATGGGGCTGATCAAACGCAGGGGCAAATCGCTGTCGCCCGCTGCGCAGCAGCTCTATGACCTGCTGGTGGCTACGCGTTCTGTGCGCCCACGCAGTGCTGCCACGGCGCAAAAAATACAATCGGGGCAATGACTGCCAATACCAAACCGCCCAAACAACGTGTTGTCGTGGGCCTTTCGGGCGGAGTGGACTCTGCCGTGACCGCCCACCTGCTCAAGCAACAGGGCCACGAAGTCGTCGGCATCTTCATGAAGAACTGGGAAGATGACGACGACAGCGAATACTGCTCGTCCAACATCGACTTCGTGGACGCCGCCGCCGTGGCCGATGTGATCGGCATCGAGATCGAACACGTCAACTTCGCAGCCGACTACAAGGACCGTGTGTTTGCCGAGTTCCTGCGTGAGTACCAGGCGGGCCGCACGCCCAACCCAGACGTGTTGTGCAACGCCGAGATCAAGTTCAAGGCTTTTCTGGACCATGCCATGCGCCTGGGCGCGGAGAAGATCGCCACGGGGCACTACGCCCGCGTGCGTCAGAACCCATCCTCCGGCCTGTTCGAGCTGCTCAAGGGGCTGGATCCCTCCAAGGACCAGAGCTACTTTCTGCACCGCCTGAACCAGGCGCAGCTGTCCAAGACGCTGTTCCCGGTGGGCGAGTTGCACAAGACCGAGGTACGCCGGATCGCCGAGGAGATTGGCCTGCCCAATGCGAAGAAGAAGGATTCCACGGGCATCTGCTTCATTGGCGAGCGGCCGTTCCGCGAGTTCCTGAACCGTTACATCAGCCATGAGCCCGGCCCCATCCTGGACGACCGGGGCCGCAAGCTGGGCCAGCATGTGGGCTTGTCGTTCTACACCTTGGGCCAGCGCCAGGGCCTGGGCATCGGCGGAATCAAGGAGAAGGGCGCACAACGTGGCGGCGGCGAGCATGCGCCCTGGTTTGTGGCCCGCAAGGACCTGGCCAGGAACACGCTGCGCGTGGTGCAGGGGCACGACCACCCCTGGCTGCTGTCCTCCGCCCTGGAGGCGCAAGATGCCAGCTGGACGTCCGGCCACCCCCCTGTGCCGGGGAACTATGCCGCCAAGACCCGCTACCGGCAGCAGGACGCCGCGTGCACCGTCGTCAGCGCGGACGGCGCGGGTTTTCAGCTGCGTTTCCCACAGGCGCAGTGGGCGGTGACGCCGGGGCAAAGTGCGGTCTTGTACGACGGGGAGGTCTGCCTCGGGGGCGGGGTCATTTTTGGTGCGACAGACTGAAACATCTGGGGCACATTAGCCCTCTAGCCGATTGTGGTGCACCCCCACAAATAGGGTTTTCTAATTAATTAAGACTATGGATCGACTAATCCAAATAGTAAATAATTAATTCTTGTGGCGTGACACCCACAAACTTCTACGTAGTTACCGCCGGTTGAACTAAGTTGACCTTTGGTTCGTCGCCACAAGCGTCATTTGTCACGGCGTGGCTTCTAGAATTCCCGAAAACGCTGTTTGAAACCACATGTATCAAAAAATGCACGTGGTAAACCCTTAGTTCATCTTGCTGATGGCCGCCAAAAACGGGCCCGAAGCTTGCTCGTGCTTGCACCATGTCTCAAATTGTTTCCATGCCTTCGAGCCCCGACATCGCCGCGCACCTGGTCCGGCAGCAGTGTTCGGTGCAATGGCGAGGGTTTTTCCAGGCTCTTGCAGCGGAATTTGTCGCTGCGCTGCCACCGGAAGACCTTCGCGCGCTGATGTTCCGGGTGGGCGCGCGGTTTGCGGCAGACCATCCTTTGCCAGCATGTGCCACTGTGGAAGACCTGCAGCGCAGCATGACGGCGGTCTGGACGAGCATCGACTGGGGCTGGGTCGATTTGACGCAGGAAGTTGCACAGTTGAACATCCACCACAGCCTCTCGCCCGTATCTGCTGCATTCGGGTCGGACCACGTGCAGTGGTCGGGTGGTTTCCTGGAAGGGGTCTACCAAAGCTGGTTCGACCAAGCGGGTGCCGGGCAACTTAAGGTGGTGCAGTGCGCACCTGCAGATGCCTGGGGGTGTGTACACCTTCAGCTGTCGCGCTGAGCACCGGGTTTCGGATCTATATGTTGCGGCATTGGCGGTGACCCATGAAACACTCAGACGACATCGTGAACCTCTTTCAGCAGTTTGGGGCCAAGGCAGACCCCTACCATGAGCTGGCCCGCAAGCAGGAGCACCAACTCTCCAACGAGCGCTGGCCCCTTGTCTCCGCCGTGCGCAATGCCGTGGCCGATGACGTGCCCTCGGTAGACCGAAGCGCCGGTACCGCTGCGGCGCCGATTCCCCAGCAGGCTCAGGCCTCCGTTTCGGCGCGACCAGCGCCCGTTGTGGCAGTGCAGCGCACTGCACCCGTCGCCGCCGAGTTGCCCCGCCCGGTGGCCGCGCCCGCAGCAGTATCGGCAGACCGTCTGCCGCCAGCGGCTGCGCTGGCCTCGCGCTCCCCCCTGGCGGGCCTTGCGGGCCTGCGTGGTCAGACTGCGCCGACCATTGCTGAAGAGCAGCCCGTGCACCAGGAGTCCTTGCCGGCAGACCTCCCATCGGTTTTTGCGCGTCTGGCAGGTACCCCCGTGGTCGGCGGCGCTGCGCCAGCGCCCGCCTGGCAGCCTCGCAAGGGCCACCTATGAAAGTGATTGCCATCGTTTCTGCCAAAGGTGGCGTGGGCAAGACGACCCTGACGGCCAACCTGGCCACCGCACTGCAGCGCGAAGGTGTTGCGACGTTGCTGGTGGTGGACATGGATCCCCAGAATGCGCTGGGCTTGCATTTCGGCGCCGATCCCCGTTCTCTGGCCGGCGTATCCCGCGCCAGCCTGGCAGGCGAAGACTGGGGCTCGGTCTGCGTGCAAAGCCCATCGGGCGTGCATGTGCTGCCCTATGGCGTGGTGAACGAGTCTGACCGCGTGGCTTTCGAGCGGCACCTGGACGCACACCCGAACTGGCTGGAGCAGCAATTGCAGGGCCTGGAACTGCCGGAGGATGCCGTGGTGCTGATCGACACGCCGCCCGGTCCTTCTGTTTATATGCAGCAGGCGCTGTCGGCCGCCCAGGTGGTGGTGGTGGTCAGCCTGCCCGATGCGGCATCTTATGCGGCGCTGGCCCTGATGCAGCGGCTGGTGCACACCTACTGCACACCGCGCCCTGATTTTTCCGAAACGCTGTACGTGCTCAATCAGGTGGACGGCGCGCGCCAGTTGTCCAAAGACATCACGCGTGTCATGCAGGACAACCTGGGTGAGCGCCTGGTGGGCGTGGTCCACGAAGACCAGGCAGTGCGCGAGGCGCTCGCCTACGACCAGAGCGTTCTGGAGTATGACCCCCAAGGCCAGGCGGCCGATGACCTGCGCAAGTGCGCGCGCGTCCTTGCGCAGCGCCTGCGACTGCCACTGGCTGGAGCCGCGCAATGAGTATCGACCAACGCCCGCAGGCCGACGAGGTAGCTGACGCCGATTCTCACAGTCCCCAGGCACACTGGCGCACCGTGGTGCATGCCATCACCGGGTGGGATCTGTGGCAGCACCCCGTAGCGCGTGTCGCGGCTGTGGTGTTCAGTGCCTTGCTGATGGGGTTGGTCATCAGCGTACCGCTGGATCTCCAGGGGCAGATTCTCTTTTCGGTGGGATCTTTTGGTGCGGCCTTGCTGCTGAGCAGGACCCCCGGCCGCCTGTCCACGCTGGCGATGATCGTGCTGTCGATCTCGGCCTCGTCGCGTTACATCTACTGGCGCTTTACCGACACCATCGGCTTTACCAACTGGCTGGATGCGGCATTCGGCTATGGCCTGGTGCTGGCAGAGCTGTATGCCTTTGCGGTGCTGCTCATTGGTTACTTCCAGACGGCGTGGCCCCTGCAACGCCGCCCGGTTCCCATGCCCGAGGACATCAGCACCTGGCCCAGCGTGGATGTGTTCATTCCGACCTACAACGAGCCGCTTGAAGTGGTGCGCCAGACGGTGTTCTCGGCCATGAGCCTGGACTGGCCCGCCGACCGCCTGCACGTGTATGTGCTCGACGACGGCCGCCGTCCCGAGTTCCGTGAGTTCTGCGAAGAGCTGGGCGTGGGCTACCTGATCCGCGACAACAACCACCACGCCAAGGCGGGCAACATCAACGCGGCGCTCAAAGTCACGAGTTCCGAATACATCGCCATCTTTGACTGCGACCACATCCCCACGCGTTCCTTCCTGCAGGTCTGCATGGGCTGGTTCTTCAAGGACACCAACCTGGTCATGCTGCAGACGCCGCACGTGTTCTTCTCACCCGATCCGTTTGAGCGCAACCTGGACACGTTCCACCGGATGCCCAACGAGGGCGAGTTGTTCTACGGCATCGTCCAGGACGGCAACGACCTCTGGAACGCGTCGTTCTTCTGCGGTTCTTGCGCCATCATCCGCCGCAAGGAGTTGCTGGAAGTGGGTGGCATTGCGGTAGAAACCGTGACCGAGGACGCCCACACGGCGCTCAAGCTCAGCCGCCTGGGCTACAACACGGCCTACCTCGAAGTGCCTCAGGCTGCGGGCCTGGCCACCGAGAGCCTTTCCGGCCACGTAGGCCAGCGCATTCGCTGGGCGCGGGGCATGGCGCAGATCGCGCGTACCGACAACCCGCTCTTTGGCAAGGGTCTCAAGTTCGGCCAGCGGCTGTGCTACCTGAACGCGATGCTGCATTTCTTCTACGGACTGCCGCGCCTGGTGTTTCTGACTGCACCGCTGGCCTACCTGTTCTTCGGGGCCCACGTGTTCCAGGCCACGGCGCTGATGATCACCGCGTATGCGCTGCCCCACCTGGCCCACGCCAGCGTGACCAACTCCCGCATCCAGGGGCGCTTTCGCCACTCGTTCTGGAATGAGGTGTACGAGTCAGTGCTGGCCTGGTACATCATGCGCCCGGTGATCGTTGCCTTCATCAACCCCAAGCTGGGCAAGTTCAACGTGACGGCCAAGGGGGGCGTGATCGAGAAAGCCTATTTCGACTGGACCATTGCACGGCCTTATGTGGTGCTGTTGGTGATCAATCTGGTGGGTTTTGCGGTAGGGATCTGGAAGCTGTTCTCCTCCGCAGGCGACGAAACCACCACGCTGGTCATCAACATGGTCTGGACCACCTACAACGTCATCCTGCTGGGCGCCAGCGTGGCGGTGGCCAGTGAGACGCGCCAGATCCGTGGCACACCGCGCGTGGCGGCTGCCCTGCCCGCTGTCATCCGCTTTGATAACGGCCGCACGCTGGTTTGCAAGACCGAAGATTTCTCGCAGCACGGGCTGGGCCTGTCCGTTCCGGCGGACAACGACATTCCCATGGGCAGCCGCCTTTCCGTGTCGCTGTTCCGGTCCGACGAAGAAGGTGTTTTTCCGGCCGTTGTCACGTTCAGTGGCAAGGGGCGTCTGGGCGTGAAATTCGACAACCTCAGTCTGCGCCAGCAGGCCGAACTGGCATCACTGACCTTTGCACGGGCAGATGCCTGGATTGCCACTTGGGGCACGGGCCAGCGCGACAAGCCGCTGCGCTCGCTCTGGAGCGTGATTGCGATCGGAGTGCGCGGCATGGGACAACTGACCGTCTCCGCCGTCAAGTCCCTCAAGCCCCGTTAAGCCTTTCCCTGTTTCCAAAGACTCGACACCATGATTCCCAAAAGACATCCGACAGCGCGGCTGCCGCGCAAGCGCATGCTGCCTGCCATGCTGGCCTTGGTACTGACAGGGACGGCCGTGCCCGTATCCCAACTTGCTGCGGCTCCTGCACCAGCGGGCTTGGCTGGGACGGAAATGCTGGCTGCGGCGCAACCGACCGAGAGTGGAGTGCGTGTACACCGCACCAGTTTCAAGGACCTGGGGGCCCTGTTTCCGCTGCAATTGCGGGGTGTGGACGGCACCAGCGGTGTGGCGTTCAGCGTGCGCAACGACGAAGTGGTCACAGGCGCGCGACTGAAGCTGAACTACTCCTACTCGCCCGCCCTGCTCCCCAACCTGTCCCATATCAAGGTGCTGGTGAACGAGCAGGTGGCCGCCACCATTCCGGTGACCACGCAGCAGGCGGGCGAAAACCTGCAGCGCGAGATCGTCATCCCGCCGCGCCTCATCACCGAGTTCAACCGGCTCAACCTGCAGCTGATCGGCCACTACACGATGGAGTGCGAAGACCCGCTGCACTCCAGCCTGTGGGCCAACGTCGGCAACGACAGCGTGCTGGAGCTGACGGTGGCGCCCGTGGCCCAGACGAACGATCTGGCGCTGCTGCCGCAGCCTTTCTTTGATCGCCGCGATGTGCGCCCGCTGGAGCTGCCGATGGTGTTCGGCGCAGCGCCCAACACGGGCACCTTGCAGGCCGCAGGCACGATGTCGTCCTGGTTTGGCGCGCTGGCGGGTTTCCGGGGAGCGAGGTTCCCGTCACTGGTAGGTGAACTCCCCGCGCGCGGCAACGCGGTGGTGATGATCGCGGGCAAGGCGCAAGCGCCCGCCGGGCTGACTCTGCCAGACATCCAGGGCCCCACCGTGGCCGTGGTGAGCCACCCGGCAGACCGCCATGGCAAGCTGCTGCTGGTCATGGGGCGGGACGAGGCCGAGCTTGGCGTTGCCGCCAAGGCACTGGCCATCGGCTCCTCGGCCCTGTCCGGCCCGCTGGCACGGATCACGGAGGTCACGGAACTCAAGCCCCGCAAGCCGTACGACGCGCCCAACTGGCTGTCCAATGACCGGCCCGTGAAATTTGGTGAACTGGTCGAGGCCGATGCGCTCAACGTGTCCGGCTACTCGCCAGACCTGATCCGCCTGAACTTCTTCCTGCCGCCCGACCTGTTCGCATGGCGCCAGAAGGGCATCCCGGTGGACCTGCGGTATCGCTATACCCCGCGCCCGAACCCGGACAAGTCCACCCTCAACATCAATGTGAACCAGCAGTTCCTGCGTTCGTTGCCCCTGCACGCAGTGAACCATGAAGAACCCGGCGCTCTGGACCGCCTGCTGACCAAGGTGGTGCCCAAGGGCGAGATGGCGCCGGAGCGCGAGACTTTCCACATCCCGCTGTTCAAGCTGCCTGCCCAGTCGCAGCTGCAGATGCATTACTACTACGACGTGGTCAAGCAGGGCGCTTGCAAGGACGTGCCACTCGACAACGTCCGGGGCTCTGTCGAGGCCGACTCGACCATCGACATCTCCGGTTTTTCGCATTTCATCGCCATGCCGGATCTGGCGGCCTTTGGCAATGCAGGGTTCCCGTTCACACGCATGGCAGACCTTTCAGAATCTGCCGTAGTGATGCCGGACAAGCCGGGTGCGCAGGAATACGCGGCCTATCTGGGCCTGATGGGTGTCATGGGGCGCGTCACGGGATACCCTGCCCTGGGCGTGACCGTGGCGCAGGCCCAGCAGGTGGACCGGCTTGCCGACAAGGACCTGCTGGTCATTGCCTCCGGCGGCAACCAGCCCCTGCTCAAGCAATGGGCCAGTTCCATTCCGGCCCTCCTGCAGGGCGAAACCAAGAGTTTCCAGATGTCGGACTTCGCCAACCGCCTGCTGCGCTGGTGGGGTTTTGGCGAGGACTCCAGCGTGCACGCACGGCGCAGCCAGGTTGCATTTTCCAGCGACAGTACCGATGCGCTGGTAGCAGGTTTTGAATCGCCTTTGCGCAGTGGCCGCAGTGTGGTGCTGGTTGCCAGCAACCAGCCTGCAGGTCTGTCGCAAGTGATGGATGCACTGCTGGATGCCGAAATGCTCAAACACGTGCAGGGCAGCACCACGGTCATCCGGGGCAAACAGGTGGACAGCCTGGTGGCCGAGAAAAACTACCATGTGGGTCAATTGGGCCCCTTGCTGTACACCCAGTGGTTTCTTTCGCGCAACCCGCTGTTGCTGATTGTCTTGGGCGTGTCGGCGGCGGTGCTGATTGCGATCATCATGTACCTGTCGCTGAGAGCACGCGCACGAGCCCGGCTGAAGCAAAAAGGCTGAGGCGGGCGGTGCAAAGCACGCCTGGCTGTTTCTGAATCACGCAACACATTCCCGGCACCTCGGTGGCCGGGAGCCTCGCAGGGAGAAGGAAGGCATGTCCTCCAAACGTCGTCGTCATCACACACTTGCCATGGGGCTGCTGGCCTCGCTGATGGCACCTGCCGCCTGGGCGCAGACCGGGGCGGAGCAGACTTTGCTGGACCAGGGGCAGTACTGGCAGGAGCGCGGTGACACCGAGCGCGCGGGTGAGGCATGGCAGAAGCTGCTGCGCATCAACCCTCAGAACGCCCAGGCCCTCTATGGAATGGCGTTGGTGGAACTTAACGCCAGCCGTCCCGAGGGCGCCCAGCGCTACCTGAACCAACTGCGGGCAGCCCATCCGCGCAGCCCGCTGGTGAACAGGTTGGAGGAATCCATCCGCACGGGCCGCAGTGGACCCCAGATCGAGACTGCGCGCCAGCAGGCTCGCAGCGGGCAGGCCAGCCAGGCCTTGAACACCTACCAGGCGGCACTGGGAGACCGCGTTCCCACCGGGCCCCTGGCGCTGGAGTACTACCAGACGCTGGGCGCCACAGCAGGCGGCTGGGACGAGGCCCGCCGGGGTCTGAACCGCCTGGCGCAGGAATCGCCCGAAGACCCGCAGATTGCGCTGGCCCTGGCGCAACACCTGACCTACCGCGAATCCACGCGCCGCGAAGGCATCGCCCAGCTGGCGCGACTGGCCGGGCGCGCCGATGTGGGCAAGGCGGCGACGGAAAGCTGGCGCAAGGCGCTGGCCTGGACGGGCAATCGCTCAGCCGACATTCCGCTGTACCAGGAATTCCTGCGCGCCAATCCCGGAGACACGGCCGTGCAGACGCGACTGGTGCAGGCCCAGAACCTGCAAAAACAGTCCCAGGCAGCTTCCGTCCGGACGGCCGACCCGCTGCGCCAGCGGACGACAGCAGGGTTCCAGGCCCTGGACGATGGCGAGCTGGATGCGGCAGAGGCCGCATTTCTGAACGTGCTCGAATCCCGTCCCACCGACGGCGATGCGCTGGGTGGCCTGGGCATTCTGCGTTTGCGCCAGGAACGGTTTGCCGACGCGCGCGGGCTGCTGGAGCGGGCCTCGCGTGCGGGCTCGGCCAGCCGCTGGAAACAGGCGCTCGACAGTGCCACCTACTGGAGCCTGGTCGAGCAGGCCACCTCCGAACGCGAACGCGGTGAGACAGCGGCAGCGCGGCGTTCGCTGGAGCAGGCTGTGCGGCTGAATCCGGCCGAAGTCACGGCCGAAACCGACCTGGCAGACCTGTTGGTCGAAGATGGCCAGTACGACGCCGCCGAGGCGGCCTACCGCCGTGTGCTCGCGCGCCAGGCCGACAACCCCGACGCGGTGCGGGGCCTCGTGGGCGTGCTGGCGCAGAACAACAAGGCGGCCGAAGCCCTGGCGCTGGTGGAGAAGCTGTCACCCTCGCAGCAAGAAAAGGTGGGAGCCCTGGGGCGCCTGCGTGCTGCGCAGGCATTGGGCCAGGCCCGCGCAGCGACGGAGCGTGGCGATACCGCCGCCGCCCGCGCAGCGCTGGAAGATGCCCTGCTGAACGATCCGGCCAGCCCCTGGGTGCGGCTGGACCTTGCCCGCCTGTACCTGCGCATGGGCGCGGTGTCCGAGGCGCGGGGCGTGATGGACGGGTTGTTGCTGTCCAACCCCAATATGCCCGAGGCCCTGTATGCCAGCGCCCTGCTCGCCTCAGAAGCCGGAGACTGGCCCAACGCCCTGGCCCTGCTGGACCGTGTTCCAGAAAAGCACCGCACCCGTGACATCGCCGCGCTGCAAAAGCGGGTGTGGGTGCATGTGCAGGCATCGGCTGCGTCGGCGTTGGCGGCTGAAGGTCGCCAGACGGAAGCCCTGGCCACACTGGCCCAGGCCGAGTCCTTTGCCACCCAAGACCCCGAATTGCTGGGCGCCATGGCCTTGGCCTACGCGGACGCTGGCGATCCGCAGCGCGCACTCGGCATGGTGCGCCAGGTGCTGGCGCGCACCCCCCGGCCCGATGTCGGCCTGCGCCTGCAGTACGCAGCCACCTTGCTCAAGACCCAGCAGGATGTGGAACTGGCGGGCATCCTGCGGCAGCTGCAGACGGCCCCGATGAATGACCGCGAGCGCAAGAGTTTCAGCGACATCCGCCGCGCCTACATCGTGCGCCAGGCCGATGGCCTGCGCGAGGCGGGCGATCTGGTCGCGGCCTACGACACGCTCGTTCCCTTGCTGGCCGAGCAGCCCGACGAGCCCCTGGCCATGGCGGCACTGGCCCGCATGTACGCGGCCAACAACGACTATGCCCAGGCGCAGGCGCTGTATGCGCGGCTGCTGGAAAAGTCTCCCAATGACGTGCCCCTCATCCTGCAGACCGCAGCCATGGCCACGGGCGCCAAGGACTACGGCTATGCGGAGTCGCTGCTGTCCGTGGCGCTGGCGCGCGCTCCGCGTGATCCCGAAGTGCTGACGGCCGCTGGTCGGTTGTACCGGGCGCAGGGCAAGAATTCCAAGGCCACCGAGTTCTTCACGGCTGCCGTTGCTGCCGAAAACGCGCAGCGCGATGCCGTGCTGGCCGCCAGTGGCGTGGCGGCGGGGCCTGCACGTTCGGGCAATCCATTTGCCCAGCGCGCGGCGTTGCAGCAGCGTGCCGGGGGCGGCCTGTCAGTGCCTGGTGCCGCAGCCGTCGCACGTTCGCCGGTGGGCTACACCCCCCAGCAGTACGCGCCCCAGCCAGTAGCGCGCAGCAACAACGCACCTGCAGGCCTCTACATTCCCGACCCGGCCGGTGCAAGCCGCTTTGGCACGGTACCGCAGGCCTATGCGCAGGCCGCTCCCATGACGCCCGCCAGTTACTACCCCGAGGCGTCCAGCCCGGTGGCGGCGGCTGACACGGCGGCTTCGACCAGCGCTGCGCGGCGCAACGCTGCGGCACTGCCTTCTTCGACCCCACGGTCGGTGGGTGCCTCTGCGGCGGCGCCGGCCATGGCACCTGTGTACGTGCCGCCTGCACAACCCATGCAGCCGATGGGCGCTCCGGCCCCGGCTGCGGCGGGCTACTACACGCCTGCACAGGCCTACGGTGGTGGGTATGCGGGCGGCGCCCAGTCCTTGCCTGCGCAACGCGCAATGCCTGCTCCTGCAGCACCTTCTGCCTGGTCCACGGCGGGGCTGGGCAACGTGCCCGACCCCACGCGGCCCCGCACGGCCCGCGACGAGCTGCGCGAAGTGCAGCAAAGCCAGATTTCTTCGTTCTCCGTGGGCGCAGTTGCGCGCGCACGGCAGGGCGAGGCGGGCATGAGCCAGCTATCCGAGATCGAAGCGCCCGTGCAGCTCAAGATGAGCGTGGGTGACGGTCACCTGCTGCTGGGTGTAACGCCCACGGGCGCCAGCGCAGGTTCGCCCGGCTCGCCCTACGGCACCATCAGCCGCTTTGGTGGTGGTCCGGTCACGGCCCTGGCCATGCCCGAACGCGGTGCGGGCTCGCAAAGCGACAGCGGCGTCGGCCTGAGCGTAGGCTATGAAAGCGGAGGCTTCCGGGCAGACATCGGCAGCACGCCGCTGGGCTTCGGCCAGTCCGATGTGACGGCAGGCGCGAGATACCGCACAGCCCTCACCGACGACCTGACCGTGGCCGTGGACCTCTCGCGCCGCCCGGTGACCGACAGCCTGCTGTCGTTTGCCGGTGTCCGTGATGCCCGGACCGGCGACCGCTGGGGCGGCGTGTCCGCTTCCGGGGGCCGCGTTGATCTGACCTGGGACGATGGTGAACTGGGGATCTATGGGTACGGTTCGCTGCATGGCCTGACCGGTACCCGCGTGCGCAGCAATGCGCGGGCCGAGCTGGGTGGCGGGATGTACTGGCATGTGCACCGCACATCGAACGCCGACCTCACGGCGGGCCTGAGCTTTACGGGGCTGTCGTACCAGCGCAACCTGCGCTACTTCACGGTGGGCCACGGTGGCTATTTCAGTCCCCAGCAGTTCGTGTCCTTTGGCATTCCCGTCGAATGGGCGCAGCGCAATGGCCGCCTGTCCTACCAGCTCAAGGGCTCGGTAGGCGTGCAGTATTTCAAGGAAGATGCGGCGCCGTACTTCCCCAACAGCCCATCGCGGCAGGTGTCTGCCGTCCAGGCAGCGGCCGACGCGCTGGCCTTTGGCGAAACGGGCGCCACGGCCATCTACCCCGGCCAGTCCCGCACGGGCCTGGGCTACAACCTGGGTGCGGCCATGGAATACCAGATGCATCCGCAGGTGTTCGTGGGTGGACACCTGTCGCTCAACAACGCACGCAACTACCGCGAGTTCGCGGGTGGCCTGTATGTGCGCTATGCCTTCCAGCCCTACAACGGCCTGCAGGCGTTCCCGGTGAACCCGCTGCGATCACCGTATAGCTACTGAACTTTTCCAGGGCGCTCACCCGCTCTCTGCAAGCCACAAAAAGGCCCGTCGCACTTCACGTGCGACGGGCCTTTTTTATGGGCAACCCGCTTGTGGCGGGAGCACTGTCTGCGTGCCACATGGCGCTTGCGCGGGGTGAAGGCGCTGTAAGCCCAGGCCCATGGGCCGATCACGGGGGCACCGCAGTGATTGCCCGGTTGCAGCACCCCCCGCCTAGCGCGAGGGGTGCTCCCTGCCGTTACGGCGTGGTCTGCTTGGCGCCCACAAACACGGTGTGGGCACGTGTGCCAGCCACGGACAACCCGGCAGTCAGAATGCGCAGGCCAATGACCTTGCCATTCGCATCGAACTGTGCCGATGCCGAGCCGGACTGCGGCGGGCCCGAGGACAGGCCGCAGGTGATGGGTGCGTTGGGGCTGTTGAGGTAGCCGAATGCCTCGACGCGGTACAGGTTCAGACCACTGCCCAGTTCGCCCAGGAGCTTGCCCGCCACTTCACAGCCGCTGGTGGTCAGGCCCGTGATGGCGCCATCGGCAAACACCGTCAGCGTTGTGGTGTCGCCACCAAAACCCGTGCCAGCCATCTTGTAGGTACCAACGATCAGAGCCGCGTTGGGCACCTTGCCGGAGGGCAGGGCGTACAGCGGGTCGGGCGTCACGCTGAAGCGGGTGGGGAAACCGCCTGGCTGCGTTGGGTAGCTGAAGCTGCCGCTGAACAGGCCGGCGGTGCTGGTGCCATCGCCACTTTGGAGCGTGCCGTCGATCAGCACGGACTCGTTGTAGGCGCCCGTGTTGGCCAGCAGGCGGTTGAAGAACACGCCGTCGTTGGCCGTCACAAAACGGTTGTTCGTGACGTTGTTCTCGTAGCGGATAAGGCGGCCATACAGCGCGTTGTGGTCCAGGCTGCTGTTGGTGTAGAAGAACAGGCCGCCGTCCGGCAGCACGCTGCCCCAGACGGTCGTATCGCCAATCACGCCTGCAGGCAGCGTGAAGGAGCCCTGCCAGTTGCCCGCCACCGACAACGGCGTGGTGGAAGGCGGCACTGTGGTGCGTGGATCGGCAATACCGTTGAGGGTGAAGGTGTTGTTCGGGCCCGTCGCATTGCGCGTGAACACCCAGATGCCGTTGGGCACCCCTGCCGCATCAAACCGCAGCACGGCGATGCCGGATTGCTGGGTGCCGCTGGCCTCGCAGGAGGTGGTGTCGCCCGAGAGATTGAGCGTCATCGAATACAGCGGGGAGTCTGCGGCGCGTGGCGTGGCCGTGCCCGTGACCAGGCAGCCGCCGATGCGGCCCGAGAGCTGGCCCTGTGGGGTGACGGTGAGCACCCATCCGCCGCCAAACAGGCCGGTGCCCCGGTACGTGCCTTCGACCAGGCTGGCGCGTGCGGGGTGAAAGTTGAGGCTGCTGTACGAGAGCTTGATCGGCACCACCGCGCCAGAGGCTGCGGCTGTCTGCACCGGGTCGGAGTAATTGCCGCTGATGCCGTCGGTGCGGCCGATCTTGCCGCTGTTCGATGCCGTGCCCCGCAGTGTCAGGCCCGAGGCAAATTTGCCGTCCTGGACCGAGTAGTACGTGACGCCAGTGGCCAGCACCGCCGTGACGTTGACATTCAAACGCCCGTAAATCGCATCAAAGCCCGCTGCGCCCGGGGCCTCGCGTGCCATGTAGAACTCGCCCCCGGTGCCCAGCGGGCCGGGATCGATGTAGCCCACCACCTGCCGCTGCGCAGCGCCGGTGCCCACCGTGCCCTCCCACACGCCGCCGGGGTATTGCTGTACGCCAGGGGCGGGGCCCACGTCTTCGCCGTCGGACGAGCCGCCGCCGCAACTGGCGAGCAGGGCCGCACAGGTCAAGGATAGCCAGAAGTATTTGCGCATGATGGACAGAAAGAGGATCAGTGGGTAATGGGGATTCGTCGAGATGCCGCCGTGGCGCGCGAGGCGCTATCGACGGGCCAGCGAGCGGGCACAGGTGCATGCGGGCTGTCTTGCTGTTTCTAATTGTGCCAGCAGCGGGCGCAAGGGACGACAGGAAAATGGCATGCCGGAGTTGGGCGGCAGGCTGTGGGGCTGCGGTGCGCCCCACGTGGAATGCGGCCTCGGATGTCGGCCGGGCGGAGCCTGTCAGGTGCCCCTGAATGCCCGTACGGCCATTTGCTATTAATAATGTAGCTAATGCCGCTTATTCATCAAGCGCTAGAGCCTGTTTCTATTCGATTTTAGCCTGCTGCAAAGAAAAGGGCCGACCCCTTTGCAGGAACCGGCCCTTGCCATCGCGCGGAGCTTCGAGGATGGCGGCTCAGTCGTCGCTGCCCGCCAGGCTGATCAGGATGCGCAGCACGTACCAGAGCATCAGCGCGATCGATGCAAACAGGTGCAGCGCGGCGCCCGCAGGGCGGTCGGCGGGGTAGTCGTGGATGATGCGCGAGGTGTCGTACAGCACGCAGGCGCCGGCAAACAGCACCATGATCCCCGAGAACCAGATGCCCAGCTTGAAGCCAAAGATGGCGCCGGCAATGATGGTGCCCAGGGCCACCAGGCCACCCACCTTCAGGATGCCCCCCAGGAACGAGAAGTTGGTCTTGGTGGTGAACGCCGTCCAGGTGAGCGCGCCCACCAGCAGCAGCGTGATGAAGGCGGCAGCGCCAATGGCACCGGGGGCCACGATCTGGGCGATGCCGAACATCGGCGCGAAGATCAGGCCTTCGGCCAGCACATACAGGCCCAGGCCCATCAGCTGTGTTTGCGGGCTCTCTGCGTTGTCGGCCATGTACGAGGCCAGCCAGCCCACCAGCATGAACGCGCCCATGACGCCCAGCCACAGGAACTTGTTGCCGCTGGCCAGCAGCATCTTGGCCGCTGTGCCGGAAAATCCGGTCGCCATCAGGACGGCGGAAAGCACCACGAAGGCCAGCATGGCCACACCGAGGTGCTTGTAGGTAGCAACGATGAAATCGCGCCGTTCAAACGGTGCGCCTTCCGGCGTCGAAGGGGTCAGGACATTGGGATTCATGGCGTATTCCTCGCTCTGTGTGTTGGTTGTGAAATCACGGGATGGGCGCACCAGGCGCCTCCTCCCTCCCTCTCTGTGAAAAATTCTCAGGCCGCGCTGAGTTGCTGGCTGGAGTCCGCTGCACGCAGCCTGCGGTTGGACCACACACCGGCGGCGCCGATCAGCGTCAACAGGATCGCGAAGATCCAGGTGCCAGCGCCGCTGAAGGACCGGGCGGAGGACGCTGCCTCGGCCTGCAGGCGCTGCCTGGTGGTCTCATAGCTGATCACGGGCTTGCCATTGACCGCCACTTCGTACACCAGGTTGTTGTCGCTCTTGTCCACCAAAGCGGTGATTTTTTCGTCGATCAGGTTGCCCACCCGTTCCTGGGGGGTGCTGTAGTCGATGCGCAGCTTGCGGGCCTCGGCGCCTGCGCCCTCGGGCTGCACGCTGATCTCGAAGAACTTCTTGGTAGTGCGGCGCTTGCGCTTGACCGTGACCTCGGAGGCCTGCGTCACCGTGCCCGCCACGGTCTGCAGGTTTTCCTTCGCTGCATAGGCATGGTCGCCCTCCGCCTTCCAGCCGCTATACACCGACATGGCAATCAGGCCGGGCCCGGCCAGTAGCAGCAGCCACGCGTAACCGGTGATGAAAATCAAAATCTTGCGAACAAAGCCTGGCATGGCTATCCCTCTCTTGTGCTGTTGAATGTTGTTGTGACTAACCAGAATTTGCTGGTGGCACCGCAGGCCAGCCGCCAACAAGCGCCCGATGATCTTCGAGTTTGGCGCAACCGGTGTAAGAAAGTGTTGGCGCCGTTGTCCCTGTGCCGCACTGGACAAACTGAGGGGGTGGGGAGGGCGCTGGCCGTTGTAGAAGAAGCGCCGCGTGCCATTCCCTGAGCACTCTCAGTGCTTCGTGACCATCGTGCGGGCGCAAAAAAAGGCCCGCAGCGTCTGTGCTGCGGGCCTTTTTGCAAAAGCTGGAAAGCGCGGCTTTTAGAAGGGGATGTCGTCATCCATGTCGTCAAAGCCCGAGGCTGCGCGGGGTGGCTGTGCCACGGGCGCAGGCGCAGGGCGCTGGGCAGGGGCCGCCATGGGGCGTGGCGGGGGCGCGGCGCGGCGGGGGGCCTGGTCGTAGCCGCCGCCCTGGTCGCCACCGCCGTAGCCGCCCTCGTCGTAACCGCCGCCTTGCTGGCCACCACCACCCTGGCCGCCGCCCATGCCCTGGCGGCTGCCCAGCATCTGCATCTGGTCAGCACGGATCTCGGTGCTGTACTTTTCCACGCCGCTCTGGTCGGTCCACTTGCGGGTGCGCAGGCTGCCTTCCACGTACACCTGCGAGCCCTTGCGCAGGTACTGGCCAGCGATCTCGGCGAGGCGGCCGTTGAAGACCACGCGGTGCCACTCGGTGGCTTCCTTCATTTCGCCAGACTGCTTGTCTTTCCACTTGTCGGTGGTGGCAATCGTCACGTTGGCCACCTGATCGCCACTGGGGAAAGTGCGCATTTCAGGGTCGCGGCCCAGGTTGCCGACGATGATGACTTTGTTTACGGATGCCATGGTGCTGTTTTTGCCTTAAAGGAATGAAAGAAGCGCCGGATTTGGAGAAGGATTCCGGGCGCCAAACGCGCCATTGTGCCGCAACCGGCTCGCAATGGAAGCTCTGGCGGCATGGCTCGATCCACCACTCAGTGGCCGCCGCGCCCCACGGGCCGCAGGGGCCAGGTCAGTACCAGCCACAGGGCCGTGAGCACGGTGGTGGCGGCAAACAGGCCCGGCGCGCCGGCCCATTTCACCAGGGCGCCGCCCAGCGCGCCGCCCGCAAACAGGCCCAGCGATTGCAGCGTGTTGTAGCTGCCCAGCGCCGCGCCGCGCAGCTGCGGCGGCGCCATGCGCGATACCAGGCTGGGCTGGCTGGCCTCCAACGCATTAAATCCGCAGAAAAACACAAACAGCAACGGCCCCAGCACCCACAGTGTGGGTGTGCTGCCGCTGCCCGCCAGCAGGCCCAGGCCTGCCTGCACCAGCAGCACCAGTGCAATGGCACCCAGCAGCGCGGCGCGCAGCCTGCCCGCACGCTCCAGCGCAAACAGCCCGCCCATGGCCGCAAACGAGAGCACCACCGCAGGCAGGTAGACCTGCCAGTGGTGGTCTTTGGCAAGGCCCGCCTGCACCAGCATGGCCGGCACGGCCACCCACATGGACAACTGCACGGTGTGCAGAACGAAAACCCCCAGGTTCAGGCGCAGCAGATCGGGGTGGGCCCACACATCGGCCAGGCGGCCCCGGGGCGTATTCTGGTGCTGCGCGGTTTCTGCGGGCACCCACCAGATCACCACCGCCACGCCTGCCAGCGCCAGGGCGCAGGTCAGGCCAAACAGGCCCGCCAGCCCGATGTGGGCCGCCAGCACCGGTGCGGCCACCAGCGCGACGGCAAACATCAGGCCGATGCTGCCGCCCACCAGCGCCATGGCCTTGGTGCGCACGGCGTCGCGGGTCTGGTCGGCCAGCAGGGCGGTTACGGCGGCCGACACGGCACCGGCGCCTTGCAGCGCGCGGCCCACCAGCAGACCCGTGAGCGAATCGGCGAGTGCGGCCAGCAGGCTGCCCGCTGCAAACACCAAAAGACCCAGCACGATCACGCGCTTGCGCCCAAACCGGTCGGAGGCCATGCCCAGCGGCAACTGCAGTACCGCTTGTGTCAGGCCGTAGATGCCCATGGCAAGCCCGACCAGGGCGGGGTCATCCCCACCGGGGTATTTGCGGGCCTCCAGGGCAAACACGGGCAACACCAGGAACAGGCCCAGCATGCGCAGCGCAAAGATCAGCGCCAGGCTGAGGCTGGAGCGGCGCTCCTGCGGGGTCATGGCGTTGCCGGAAGGCGATGGCGACAGGGGCGGTGGGGCAGCGCCCGCAAGTGAAGAAGGAGAATCCGGCACGGTGGTGCCCTATGGGGCAGGTAAAGCAGGGATTTTCGCCCATTGGGCAGGAGTTGTGATTCGCGTGGGCATGTGCGGGGCGTGGCACGGTCCTCAAGGCATGGCTGACCGGCCCAAAGACTCACAGCAAACCGCAGATCCGCTGAACGCATTCCTGGGGCGTGAGCTCAGCCGTGGGCAGCACCAGCTCGGCGGCCAGCGGTGGCTCGTAGGGCGAATCAATGCCCGTGAACTGGCGCAACTCGCCCGTGCGGGCCTTGCGGTACAGGCCTTTGGGGTCGCGCTCTTCGGCGAGAGCCAGCGGCACATCGACAAACACTTCCAGGAAGTCGCCCGGGGCAAACAGTTCCCGGGCCGCCTGGCGTTCTGCACGAAAGGGCGAAATGAAAGCCACCACCACGATCACGCCCGCGTCCACAAACAGGCGGGCCACTTGTGCGACACGCCGGATGTTCTCTGCCCGGTCCGCGTCCGAAAACCCCAGATCCCGGTTCAGCCCCTGGCGGATGTTGTCGCCGTCCAGGATGTAGGTGCGTTTGCCCTGGCGATTCAGTGCCCGCTCCAGCGCATTGGCAATGGTCGATTTGCCCGCACCCGACAGGCCGGTGAGCCAGACCACCCGGCCGGGGTGGCCTCCCAGCTGCTCGCGCTCCGCACGGGTCACGGTCAGCGCCTGGGCATGGACATGGGGGACGTGGGGGGGGGTGGGGTCGGTCACTTTGGCGTTGGCAAATGAATGTGGCGTGCAATGGTACTGGCATGGCAGCAGCTGCAACACAGGGCATGGGGCTTGACCTATCATGGTCGGTTTCCCTGCTGTTTCCCCACTCCGTGACCGACTCCCATTCCCCCACCGATGCCCAAGCTGCCGACAGCAGCGGTCTTTACCTCGCCCGCGCCCTGCGCGAGCAGCGCATCAGCATCCGGGGGGCGCGCACGCACAACCTCAAGAACATCGACCTGGACATTCCGCGCAACCAGCTGGTGGTGATCACGGGGCTGTCGGGCTCGGGCAAGTCCAGTCTGGCGTTCGACACGCTGTATGCCGAGGGCCAGCGGCGCTATGTGGAGAGCCTGTCGGCCTATGCGCGGCAGTTTCTGGGGCGGCTGGACAAGCCCGATGTCGACCTGATCGAAGGCCTTTCGCCTGCGATTTCCATCGAGCAGAAGGCCACCAGCCACAACCCGCGCTCCACTGTGGGCACGGTGACCGAGATCCACGACTACCTGCGTCTGCTGTACGCCCGTGCTGGCACGCCGTATTGCCCCGACCACAACCTGCCGCTGGCCGCACAGACCGTGAGCCAGATGGTGGATGCCGTGCTGGCCCTGCCCGAAGACACCAAGCTCATGCTGCTGGCCCCCGTGGCGCGCGAGAAAAAAGGCGAGTTCACCGAGCTGTTCGCGCAGATGCAGGCGCTGGGCTACGTCCGCTTTCGGGTGGATGGCCAGATCTACGAGCACGAGAACCTGCCCGCGCTCAAGAAAACCGAGAAGCACAACATCGACGTGGTGATCGACCGCATCAAGGTGCGCGCCGACCTGCAGCAGCGCCTGGCCGAGAGCATCGAGGCGGTGCTGCGCGTGGGCGGACACGAGGGCAATGGCCGCGTGCTGGCGCTGGAGATGGACACGGGGCAAGAGCACCTGTTCAGCAGCAAGTTCGCCTGCCCCGTCTGCAGCTATTCGCTGCCGGAGCTGGAGCCGCGCCTGTTCTCGTTCAACTCGCCCATGGGCGCATGCCCGGCGTGCGACGGCATCGGCCAGCGCGACGTGTTCGACCCCGCGCGTGTGGTGGCCTTCCCCACGCTGAGCCTGGCCAGCGGCGCCATCAAGGGCTGGGACCGGCGCAACGGCTACTACTTTGCGATGCTGGAGAGCCTGGCCAAGCACTACGCGTTTGACATCGAGGCGCCGTTTGAATCTCTGCCCGCGCCGGTGCAGCACGCCATCCTGCACGGCTCGGGCGAGGAAGAAATCGCCTTCAGCTACATCATGGACAGCGGTGCCTCCAAGGGCAAGGTGTATGCCAAGAAGCACCCCTTCGAGGGCATCATCCCCAACATGTCGCGGCGCTACCGCGAGACCGATTCGGTGGTGGTGCGCGAGGACCTGGCGCGCTTTCGCAGCACCCAGCCCTGCCCCGAATGCCACGGCACGCGCCTGCGCCGTGAGGCCCGCCACGTGCGGCTGGGCGAGGGCGAGCAGGCCCGCGCCATCTTTGAAGTGAGCCACGCCACACTGAACACCGCCCACACCTGGTTCAACGACCTGAGGCTCACGGGCGCCAAGGCCGAAATTGCCGACAAGGTGGTGCGCGAGATCGCCACGCGCCTGCAGTTCCTGAACGACGTGGGCCTGAGCTACCTGAGCCTGGACCGCAGCGCCGAAACGCTCAGCGGCGGCGAGGCGCAACGCATTCGCCTGGCATCCCAAATCGGCTCGGGCCTCACGGGCGTGATGTACGTGCTGGACGAGCCCAGCATCGGCCTGCACCAGCGCGACAACGACCGGCTGATCGCCACGCTCAAACACCTGCGCGACATCGGCAACAGCGTGATCGTGGTCGAGCACGACGAAGACATGATGCGCGCCGCCGACCATGTGATCGACATGGGCCCCGGCGCGGGTGTGCACGGCGGGCGCGTGATGGCGCAGGGCACGTACGACGAAGTGCGTGGCAACACGCAGTCGCTCACGGGCCAGTACCTGTCGGGCGTGCGCTCGATTGCCGTGCCCCGGCGCCGCACGCCCTGGCTGCCGGTGCTGGAGCAGGCCGCTCCCGTGGTCGAGGCCAAGGCCAAGTCACGCTTTCCGCAGACCGAGGCCAGCAAACGCCGCGCCGAACGCATGGCCGAACACCACGCGCGCCAGGGTGCCCTGCAGGCGCTGCGGGTGGCAGGCGCCACGGGCAACAACCTGAAGGGTGTGACGGTGGACTTCCCCGTGGGCCTGCTCACCTGCGTGACGGGCGTGTCGGGCTCGGGCAAGAGCACGCTGGTCAACGACACGCTGTACGCCGCCGTGGCCCGCCAGCTGTACCGCGCGCACGAAGAACCTGCCGCGCACGACGAGATCGTGGGCATCGAATACTTCGACAAGGTCATCAACGTCGACCAGAGCCCCATCGGCCGCACGCCGCGCAGCAACCCCGCCACCTACACCGGCCTGTTCACTCCCATCCGCGAGCTGATGGCCGAGGTCAACACCGCCAAGGAGCGTGGCTATGGCCCCGGGCGCTTTTCCTTCAACGTGGCAGGTGGCCGCTGCGAAGCCTGCCAGGGCGACGGCGTGGTGAAGGTGGAGATGCACTTTTTGCCCGACGTGTACGTGCCCTGTGACATCTGCCACGGCCAGCGCTACAACCGCGAGACGCTGGAAGTGCTGTGGAAGGGCAAGAACATCGCGCAGATTTTGGAGCTGACGGTGGAAGACGCTCACGCGTTCTTCAAGGACGTGCCGACCATCGCGCGCAAGCTGCAGACGCTGCTGGACGTGGGCCTGTCGTACATCCGCCTGGGCCAGGCCGCCACCACGCTTTCGGGCGGCGAGGCGCAGCGCGTGAAGCTGGCGCAAGAGCTCAGCAAACGCGACACCGGCCGCACGCTCTACATCCTGGACGAGCCCACCACCGGCCTGCACTTTGCCGACATCGACCTGCTGCTCAAGGTGCTGCACCAGCTGCGCGACGCGGGCAACACCATCGTCATCATCGAACACAACCTCGACGTGATCAAAACCGCCGATTGGCTCATCGACATGGGGCCGGAGGGTGGTGCGGGCGGTGGCACCGTGGTGGGCGTGGGCACGCCGGAGGAGCTGGCGGCCAACCCGGCCAGCCATACGGGGCGGTATCTGGTGCCCTACCTGCAGGCGAAATATGAATGAAAATAGCTGCTAGCGCTTATCTATAAAGCGCTAGCAGCTATTAATTCAGTAGCAAGCTGCCGCTGCATCACTGCAGCCGCCGGGCCACCTCAGCGTCCAGCGATCCCATGAAGGCCTCCACCGCGCGGGTGTAGTCGCTGTCCAGGCCCAGTTGGGCGTTGATTTCGCCATGGTCCAGGTCCTGCGGCAACACCTCGGCGCGGCCGCCCTGGTTGCGCACGTGGCGGGCCATGGCATCGGATTGCTGGCAGGGGTCGTCCGCACGCTGGGCCGAGCACACCATCTGCATCGGCGGAGCGCCCGCCGTCCACTGGTGGAAGGGCGACATCGCTACCCAATAAGCAGGGTCAGTGCCAAAGGCGTCGTCGTACAGCGGAAGGTGCGGGGCGCGCATGCGGGCGGGCACGTTCATCATGGCGCTGTCCAGCGAGACCGTGCCCAGCCACGGCCAGGCGCCTTCGCGCAGTGCCTGCGGGGCGCTGGCATTGAGCAGGGCCACCAGGTGGGCCCCGGCCGAGTGGCCCATGAGGATGAAGCGGCTCGGGTCCCCGCCCCAGGTGCCCGCGCGCTGCTGCGCGGCCATGAGGGCGGCCTGCACATCGCGCTCCTGCACGGCCACGGGGGCGTCGGGCAGCATGCGGTAATTGATGGAGATGAGGATGAAGCCCTTGGGCACCCAGCGGTTCACCTTCTCCTGCACCACGCGGCCCATGGCTTTGTCGCCAATGCGCCAGCCGCCGCCATGCACCATGAAGATGACCGGCGCGCGCACCGCGCTGGCCACCAGACTGTTGGTGCCTGTGGTGGGGCTGGTGGGTACATACACGTCCATGCGCTGTGCCGGGTCGGTGCCGTAGGGCACATCGGCGATGCGCTGCACGCCTGCAGACAGGGCTGCCGGTGCGGCGGCGGCCTGCTTTTGCGCGATGAGGGCGCGCAGGCGGCCACCGTTGTGCGCGGTGGTCTGGGCCTGCGCACTGGCAGTAGCCAGCGTGAGCGCGGCGAGGGTGGTCAAGGTGAGGATGCGGCGCAGGGACATGGCAAAAGCTCCGGAGGTGGGAAGGCGTGAAGGGGGTTAGTGGCTGGCGGCTACGGAAATCGCTTCTGGGGCCGTTTCAGGGCCGGGTGGGGCAGGCCATGGCCGTGCCGCTCGCGTCGTAGCAGGTGGCGCTGTGGCTCAAGCCGCTGTCCTTGCTGTAGCTGCTCTGCGTCTGCACGCGGTTGCCGGTGGCCGCACTGGTGGCGGTGGTGCTGCGGGCCTGCTCCACGCTGCCGTCGGCGTTGCGGCTCCCCCCGCCACTGCTGTGCAGGCTGCCCTGGGCATTCTGGGCGGACACCGTGCCGCTGTGGCTGGCGCTGCCGTCAGCACTGCGGGTGGTGCTACCCTGGCGCACGGCCATCCCGCCCTGCGCGCCCACGGTGGCGCCGCGGCGGGTCACGCTGCCGTTGCCCTGCCCATCGATGGTGGCGGTGCGGCCGCGCAGCATCGCGCCGTTCGGGCCGCTGCGGGCCACGCCGGTGTGGGCGGTGGCGCTCCCATCAGCGTTGTGCTCTACCACGCGACGGGTGCGGGCGTTGGCTTCGCTGGCAGTGGAGAGCAGCAGTGCAGCCACCGCAAAAGCGGCCAGCAGCGTGGCGCGGGTGGTTCTCGACGCGGATGGAGGGTGAACAGGATGGGACATGGTGAGCGACTCCTGAAAGCAAGGGGTGGTGTGCGGACAACGGTGCGCGCAATATGCAGCGCTGCGTTGAACTGTGGCCGCGAGGTGTGAGCCAGTTGTGGCAGCGGCAGCGCCATGTATGACAAACCATGACAGACCCTGGGGCTCGCGTCATGGCTTGTCATGGCCGCGCCAAGTTGCCTGCGAAGCAAGGCGGTTTCCGCCCTACCATTGGCACGCAGCGCAGCCCTTCATGCATCCATCTGCTGCGATCCACACGAGTTGCCCCATGACCGACCCCCTGGCCAAAATCCTGGTCGCCGATGACGAGCCCGACCTGCGCGCGCTGCTGCAGCGCTACCTGAGCGACCAGGGCTACAGCGTGCGCACGGTCGATGGTGCGGGCCCGCTCGATGTGCTGCTGGCGCGCGAGCGCTTCGATGTGCTGGTGCTCGATGTGATGATGCCCGGCGAGGACGGCCTGGCCATCTGCCGCCGCCTGCGTGCGCAGGGCGAGACCATTCCCATCCTCATGCTCACCGCACGCGGCGACCCGGTGGACCGTATCGTGGGCCTGGAGATGGGCGCGGACGACTACCTGCCCAAGCCCTTCAACCCGCGCGAGCTGCTGGCCCGGATCCAGGCCATGGTGCGGCGCCAGCGTGTGCTGGGCGCCCATACAGGGCCGCGCCAGACGGGTGGGCGCATTGTGTTTGGCGCCTTCACACTGTGGCTGGACGAGCGGCGGCTGGAGCGCAACGGCAGTAGCGACGGTGTTGATGGCAGTGCCGCGCAGGACGTGCCCCTGACCTCCGGCGAGTTCGCGCTACTACAAGCGCTGGCGCAACAACCGCACCGACCCCTGGGGCGCGACCGGCTCATTGCGCTGGCCTACGGGCCCGACCACACCGCCACTGACCGCAGCATTGATGTGCAGGTGATGCGCCTGCGCAAGCTCATCGAGGCCGACCCGGCCCAGCCGCGCCACATCCGCACCGTGTGGGGCGTGGGCTATGTCTTTGTCCCCGATGGCACAGCGCCGGGTGGTGGAGGCAAGCCATGACAGCCTCCGCCACGCCCCGCCGTCTCCAGGGTTGGTGGCCGCGCAGCCTGCTCGGGCGCAACCTGCTGCTGATGGCCGCGCTCATCGTGCTGGGGCAGCTGGTGGCGGCGGTGCTGGTGCGGCAGATGATCTTCAAGCCCCGCGTGGCGCAGGTGGCCGATGGCGTGGCGCGCAATGTGGCCGCGCTGCGTGCGGGGCTGCAGGCACTGCCCCCGGCGCAGCGTGTGGCATTTGTCGAGGCGTTCAACCGGCAGGCCGTGTTGTCCGCACCGCCCGTTGCGCCGGAGAGCGCAGCGCGGCGCGCGCTGCTGTCGCCCCTGGAGCGGCAGTTTGTGTTGGCCGTGTCGCGCCGTCTGGGTGCGGACGGTGCGGCAACACAAGGCCCGCTGCCGCCGCAACCGCTATGGCGCCGCGACAGCACCGGCGTGCTGGCCTTGCGTGTGGTGCACGAGGGCGCGGAGGGTGCCGAGAGCTATTGGCTCAACCTGCCCAGCGTGTTCCCCAGCCGTGAGTTCACCGGCGCCTGGCTGGCCGCCACGCTGGCCAGCATGCTGCTGGCGCTGCTGGGCGCGTGGTGGCTGCAGCGCCACATCAACCGCCCGCTGGTGCAGGTGGTGGGCGCGGCGCAGCAACTGGCGCAAGGCCAGTCGCCCGCAACCCTGCCGGATGATGGGCCCGAAGAAATCGCCACCGTGGCGCGCAGCTTCAACCAGATGGCACAGAGCCTGGCCACCGCCGACCACGAGCGCGCCCTGATGCTGGCCGGTGTGTCGCACGACCTGCGCACGCCGCTGACCAAGCTGCGCCTGGGGGTCGAGATTGCCGGCGCGCAGGTCGATGCGCCGCTGGCGGCCAGCATGGCGCGCAGCATCGACGAGATGGATGGCATCGTGGGCCAGTTCCTGCAGTTCGCACGCAGCGGTGAGGCCGAGGCGCCCACCACCGCATCGCTCAACGACCTGGCCCAGGCCGTGGCCGAGGCGCAGGCCGACCATGGCCGCGCGCTGGTGCTGGAACTGGGGGCCCTGCCCGACGTGCCCGTGCGCCCCCAGGCCCTGCGCCGCGCGCTGGACAACCTGGTGGAAAACGCCTGGCGCCACGGTGCGCCGCCGGTGGTGCTGCGCACGGGGGCAGACGCCACCCAGGTATGGCTGGAGGTGCAGGACCAAGGCCCCGGCATCACCGCCGAAGAGATCGACCGCATGCGCCAGCCTTTTGCACGTGGCGGCGGCACGGCGCGTGCGGGCGCACCGGGGGCCGGGCTCGGTCTGGCAATTGCCGAGCGCGTGGCGCGCGCCCAGGGGGGTGCGCTGGAGTTGCACAGCGCCCCCGGCCAGGGGCTGCGCGCGCGGCTGGTGCTACCGCAGACGGGGCCGGGTGGTGAGCCTGCGGCGGCGTGAACGGATGCGCAACGGAGGAGCGAGCGGGCTGCCCGGTCCATCCGCCGCTCCGCGCAGCGCCGCGGAGCCACGGGGCGCGCAGAGTTTGAATAGAAATGGCCGCTAGCGCTGATGGGTAAGCGCAAATAGCTATTGAATTCGTAGCGAATTTGTGGGACGTGGTGCCCTGTGCTGGCCCTGGCCTTCGTCCCCCAGACGGAACACCGACACCACATGCACCAGGTCTTCGGCCTGGTTCTGCAGGCTGCTGGCGGCGGCGGCCATTTCCTCGACCAGGGCGGCGTTTTGCTGCGTGACCTGGTCCATCTGCGTCACGGCCTCGCCCACCTGGGCCACGCCCAGCGATTGTTCGTGGCTGGCCGCGCTGATCTCGCCCACGATGTCGGTCACGCGGCGGATGGATGCCACCACCTCGGTCATGGTGCTGCCGGCGCGGTCCACCAGGGCGGTGCCTTGTTCCACGCGCTCCACGCTGGCGCTGATGAGGGCCTTGATCTCGCGCGCGGCCTCGGCACTGCGTCCGGCCAGGCTGCGCACCTCGCTGGCCACCACGGCAAAACCCCGGCCCTGTTCGCCCGCGCGGGCGGCTTCCACGGCCGCGTTGAGCGCGAGGATGTTGGTCTGGAAGGCGATGGAATCGATCACGCCAATGATGTCCGAGATCTTCTGCGACGCGGCGTTGATGCCCTGCATGGTGTTGACCACCTGGGCCACGACCTCGCCGCCCTGGGTGGCCACGGTGCTCGCGCTCGCGGCCAGCTGGCTGGCCTGCTGGGCGCTGTCGGCGTTCTGGCGCACGGTGGCGTTGAGCTGCTCCATCGAGGCGGCGGTTTCTTCGAGCGCACTGGCCTGGCTTTCGGTGCGGGCCGAGAGGTCGGTATTGCCCTGGGCAATCTGCACACTGGCCGTGGCCACGTTTTCAGAACCGTTGCGCACCTGGCGCACCACCTGCGTGAGCTGGCTGCGCATCTGCTGCAGCGCTTGCAGCAGCTGGCCGACTTCGTTGGTGCCGTGGGCCAGCGGGGCGCCGCTCAGGTCACCCTGCGCCACGGCACGTGACAGCGCCACGGCCTGCGACAGCGGCACCGTCATCGAGCGCACAAACACCAGCGCCATGCCGCTGGTGGCCGAGAGCGTTACGACCAGCGCCAGAGCCACCCACAGCAGCCCCCGCTGCAGGTCGGACACCCGGGCCTGCAGTGCCTGGTCCAGGCTGGCCATGGACAGGTTGTTGAGCGCGTTCAGCGCTTCGATGGTGCGGGTGAAGGCATCGAAATAGTCTTTGGAAGGCAGCTGGAGTTCGCTGGCGTTGATCACATCGCGCTCGGCCATCTGCAGCGATTGCTGGATCTGGCCCTGCACGGCCTGCGCGCTGCTGCCCAGGGCGCGTTGGAGATCGGGATTGCCTTGCAGGGCGCGGTCCAGTCCCCGGAAGGTGTCGGCTTGCAGCTCGGCCACACGCTGCTGCAGCACCAGCAACTGGCCCTTGCCCTGGGGCGTCAGCTCGCGTTTGCCCAGGGCGCTGGCGCCTTGCGCGCGCAGCATGCCCAGCTTTTCGCCCAGCATGGGCGCCTGCACCAGCGAGGCCTGGATCAGCGCGTGCGTGTCGGCGTCGGGGTCGATCTGCAGGCCATAGGCATGTAGCAAGGATTCGTTGAGCTGCAGCAGCGACGCGATGAGCTGCGTGTGCTGCGCCGTGCTCTGGGCCTGCTCGATGCTGCGTGCGGCCACGGCCTGCTCCAGCGTGCGCCAGGTCTGCTGGGCCTGGGTCCAGGCGGCCATCTGGGTGGCGGGCACCTTGGCGGCCGCAAAGCGGGTGGTGGCATCGTCCAGCGCCGCGTTGACGGCATCGCGCGCAGCGGGGCGGCGTGCTGCCAGGGTTTCGTCGCCGCCCAGCATGCCCACCGACAGGCCCCGGTGCACCTGCATCTGCTGCACGAGGCGGGTGAGTGCCTGCGCAGGGACCATGCCCTGCGCCTCGTGGCGCGCATGGCCAATGGCGTGCAGCGCATCGCGCACCGTCAGGTAGGTGGGCAGCGCACTCATCATGAGCCCGAGTGTCCCCAGGATGAGGAATTTTTCGAGCAGGTTCAAGCGGTGAAGAAGGGACATGGCAGTAGGCGCACGGTGGGTGTGTGCGCAAAAGGGTAGACCTCAGGGGGCGGGGTGTCGGCACCCGCCGACTGGGATGCGGCCCTCCATCAGGCCGCGCGGGATGTAACGCAATGTAGGGGGCTGTTTTGAGTAGGGTTTTGACTCTGGTCAATTTCGGCCGACCTGCGGCAGCTTTTCGAGATCTGCAGGCGGGGCGCCAGCAGAGGGCGCGCTGGAGAATAATGGCTCCCACATCCGCCCCTTGGAGCACCTGGCATGCAATCGATCACCCTGCGTTTCCTGGCGTCGCAAAGCACCCTGCCCCAGGCCGGCCGTGTGCCCGGTGGCACCGTGCTGCGCTGGGTGGACGATGCCGGCTTTGCCTGCGCCAGCGCCTGGGCCAAGGGGCCGTGCATCACCGAGTTTGTGGGCGGTGCGCATTTTGTGCACCCCATTCGCCCGGGGGATCTGGTGGAGGTGCATGCGCGCCTGGCGTCCACCACCTCCACCGCCATGCACCTGGCCGTGGAGGTGCGCAGCGGTGGCATCCATGGCGAGCCGCTGCAAGAGGTGCTGCACTGCGTGGCGGTTTACACCGCCGTGGATGCCGACGAGCAGCCCCGTGCCATCGACAAATGGAGCCCGGAAACCCCCGGCGACATGGCCCTGGCCCAGCGGGTGAAGGCACACATTGACGCTGCGCGGGCTGCGCAGTGACGGCGCCTGTATCCGGCCCTCCAGGCCCGGTAGGTGGCCCGCTCCGTGCGCGCGACCTGCTGGCCGCCCTGGTGGTGGTGGTTCTGTGGGGCGTCAACTTCGTTGCGATGAAATGGGGGCTGCGCAGCTTCAGCCCCTTCCAGCTGGGCGCCGCGCGCTACCTGTGTGCCGCCTTGCCGCTGGTGCTGCTGGTGCGCCCGCCGCGCATGCACTGGCGCTGGGTGCTGTTGTTCGGGTTGTTCCAGGGCGTGGGGCAGTTCGGTTTTCTGTTTGTCGGGCTCAAGGTGGGCATGACGGCCGGGCTGGCCAGTGTGCTGCTGCAGACGCAGGTGTTCTTCACCGCGCTGTTCGGCTTTGCACTGCTGCGCGAGCGGCCGGGGTTGCCCTTGCGGTGGGGCATGGTGCTGGCCGCGCTGGGGCTGGTGTGTTTTGCGATGAACTACGTGGGGCCGGGCTCCGGGGTGGGTGTGGCGGCGGCCACCACGCTGGCCGGTTTGCTGCTGACGCTGTGCGGCGCTGCCATGTGGGCCTCGTCCAACATCGTGGCGCGCCTGGCGCAGCAGCAAAGCCCGGGGTTTGATCCGCTGGCGTTTGTGATCTGGAGCAGCCTGGTGCCGGTGCTGCCTTTTGTGGCGCTGTCTGCCGTGTTCGACCCTGACGCCGCACGCTGGCTGCAGTGGCAAACGCTGGCGGACGTGCCCTTGCTGTCGTGGGCGGCTGTGGCCTACCTGGGCTGGGCGGCCACCATTGTTGGCTATGCGCTGTGGACCAACCTGCTGCAGCGCTACCCTGCCAACCGCGTGGCCCCCTTCAGCCTGGCGGTGCCGGTGGTGGGACTCACCGCAGGCTGGCTGTTGCTGGGCGAGGGCGTGGCGCCCTGGCAGTGGGCGGGGATTGTGCTGGTGGTGGCAGCTCTGGCCTGTGTGGTGCTGGGGCCAAAAATACAAGCAAGAATGGCCTCTGGCGCTTGATGGATAAGCGCTAGAAGCTATTAAATTTATAGTATTTGAATAGGAAGAGGCGGGGCTCCTGCCGCCCATCGCCTCTGCAGTGCGCCTGATGCGCCGCTGCTGAGCTGTTGCTAAGCGCTTACAGCGCCCTGCGCCGCGCGAACCGCACCACCGTCACGCCAGCCCGCGCCTGGCGCACCGACGGCATCACCAGCACGCAGTTGTCATACGGCGTGGTCACCGGCACACCGTCGTTGTCGCCAATCACGGTGCCAGCCTTTTCAAACAGCTCCAGCCCCGTGTAGGGCGCCACAAAGCGGAAGGCGCTGCTGGTGGCCACCACGGGGCCGGTCACCTCCAGCGCCCACTGGCGGGGCGCATCGGGCAGGCGCCAGCCGGGCAGTTGCTGCGCCAGGGTGTCGGCGCTCAGGGCGCCGGACTGTTCGATGAAGCGCACACACTGGTCCTGTGCCACGGCGCGGCTGGCCGGGTCGCCATGGAAGCCACATTCAATGAGCAGCGAACGGGTGCTGTTGCCGTGGTCGTCTTCCAGCGCGCCAAACCGGCCGTAGTCGCGCATGCGCACGCCGTCCTTGTGGCCCGCATCCACCACGATGTGCTCGGGCGATCGCATGGCCCGCGCCAGTTCCAGGTTGCGCGGCTGGATGCCGGTGAGCAGCAGCGGGGCGGAGGGCTCGTGCATCGAGTGGATGTCGAGCAGCCAGTCGGCCTGCGCCACAAACGGGCGCAGCGCGGCGGCGCGGCGGCGCTCCTTGGTGTCAGCTGCGTCGATGCGCTCGTCCAGCCATTGGCGGTTGAGGTCTTCGTCGGTGAAGCGCGAGGCGTCGTGGTTGCTCGCGTCAAACCGGTCGAACGCATCGAGGTTGCAGAACGCCAGCGTGAGCGTGCCCTGCTGCGGCCGCACGCCCGCTTCGAGCAGGCCCTTCAAGGCCCAGGCGCCGCACAGCTCGTTGCCATGCACCAGGGCGCTGACCATCACGTGGCGGCCGGGCTCGCCCGAGTCGAAATGCCAGACGCCTTCGGTGCCGGTGTTGCCCACGCGCCAGGCGGTGATGTCGGGCGCGGGCAGCTCAAAGGCCAGCGGTGGAACGGCCGTGTTTTGGGGGGCGGTGCTGCTGCTCATTCTTCGATCTTGGCGAATTCCACAATCTTCTTGTACTTGGCGACTTCGGCCGCCAGGAACTGGTCGATGTTGACCGTGGTCGCAGCCACGGTGGAGCCGCTGGCTTCCATCTTCTTCTTGAAATCGGGCGACTGCAGGGTGTCGTTCAGCGCCTTCTTCACCTTGTCGAACACCGGCTTGGGCAGGTTGGCCGGGCCCATCAGCGCAAACCACACGCCAATGTCCACGTTCTTGTACTGCGGGGTTTCGGCCAGGGCCGGGATGTCCGGTGTGGCGGCGGAGCGTTTGGCTTCGGTGGTGCCCAGGGCGATCACCTTTCCGCTCTTGATGTGTGGCAGGCCGCTGGAGAGCACGAACACGCCATATTCCAGGTTGTTGCCCATGAGGTCGTTGGTGAGCGGCGCGACGCCCCGGTAAGGGATGTGCGTCATGAAGAGCTTGCCCTGCTCCTTGACCATCTCGCCCGCCAGGTGCAGCGAGGTGCCCACGCCCGAACTGCCGTAGCTGAACTTGCCCGGGTTCTTGGACACCTTCTGCGTGAACTCGGCCAGGTTCTTCACGCCCGCGCCGGTGGATGCCACCAGCACCAGCGGTTGCGAGGCGATGAGGCCGATGGCGGTGAAGTCCTTCACGTCGTACTTCACCTTCTTGGTCACCAGCTTGTTGATGGCAATCTCGTTGCTGGCGCCCACCAAAAAGGTGTAGCCGTCGGGTGCGCTGCTCGCCACCTTCTGTGCACCAATCGCGCCGCCTGCGCCACCGATGTTTTCAATCACCACCGGCACGCCCAGCTTGGCACTCAGCTCCAGGGCCACGTTGCGGCCGGTCAGGTCGGTGCTGCCGCCGGGTGGGTAGCCCACCACAATGGTGATGGGTTTGGAGGGATACACATCCTGTGCGAACGCAGGGGCCGCCAGGAGGGTCATGCCACACAGCAAGACGGTGCGGCGCAGGGAGGGAGTGTTTTGCATGCGGGGCTCCAGTGAAGTTCTTGTGGGTGGAGCCATTGTGAAAAGGCGGGCACACGTCTGTGGTGCTGAAATGGCACCGAGGTGTGCCAAATAGGTTCTGCCCCCTCGGGCAAACCCTGGGGTGTCAGCGCTGTGCCAGGGCTTTCCAGAGCGCTTCGGCCACGGGGCCGAGTCGGCGTTTGGGTCGGTACAGGCGCACGTCGAAACGCACTTCCATGCGCGCATCGCCCGCAGGCGCAAGCCGTTTGGCCTGGCAATCGGCGTGCACCATGGACCAGGGCAGCCACGCCACGCCCAGGCCTTTTTGCACGTATTCGTAGTGCGCGTCGGCCGAGTCGCATTCCACCACCCGCTGCAGCCGGGGCGCATGCGGGTTCTGGGACAGATGGTCTTCCACCAGCCGCCCCAGCGCGAGCTGGGGGGCATAGGCCAGGTAGGGCACGGGCAGGTGGTCCTGCCCGAAGCGGTGCAGCGCCTGCCCTTGCGCCGTCGCCCGCGAAATGGGCACCAGCCGGTCGGACGCCACCGTGACATGCATGAACTGGCGCGCATCCAGCCGTATCGCCAGCGCCGGGTGGTGGTACACGAGCGAGAAGTCGGCTTCACCCCTCTCCAGCAGCGCCACGGTGTCTGCCAGGGCGCGGGTGCGTATGCACAGCTCGGCGTTCTGCAAAATGGGCTGCAGGCGCACCAGCCAGTCGGCCACCACCGTGCGTGCCAGCGTGCGGCCGGTGGCCAGCGTCACGGTGCGGGCCTGCCGCCCGGCCAGGCTCTGGAGCTCCTCGTGCGACTGCGCCAGGCTGCGCGCCATGTGGCCCGCAGTTTCCAGAAAGCTCTGCCCGGCAGGCGTCAGGGTGACGGGGCCGCCACCGCGCTCCACCAGCGGCGTACCCGCCCAGGCCTCCAGCGCGCGGATGCGGCGGCCAAAGGCGGGGTGCGTGACATGCCGCAGCTCGGCTGCCCGCGTATAGCTGCGCTCCTGCGCCAGCACGATGAAGTCTTCGAGCCACTTGAGCTGCATGGGTGTGATCCGGGTGCAGCTGCGGCGCGAAGGTTGTAGGAGCTGAAAGTGGGGTGTCAGCGCGCGCGGGCTGCTTCGAGCACCGCGCGGGTGCGCTGGGCCTCGGTGCGCGCCGCCGCTGCAAAGTCGTCGCCCTTGGATGCGTACAGGATGGATCGCGACGAGTTCACGATGATCGGCCCGCCATCGCGCAGCCCGGCGCGCACGGTGGCAGCGGCGTCACCCCCTTGGGCGCCCACGCCCGGGATCAGCAGCGGCAGCGTGGGCGCAATGGCACGCACCCGCTCGATCTCCTGTGGGTAGGTGGCACCCACCACCAGGCCCAGCTGGCCATTCTTGTTCCAGGGGCCTTGCGCCAGCCGTGCCACATGCTCATACATGAGCGGCTGGCCCTCGACACTGGCCAGGCGCTGGGTCTGCAGGTCGTCGCCGCCCGGGTTGGAGGTGCGGCACAGCAAAAAGGCGCCCTTGCCGTGGTAGGCCAAGTAGGGCTCGATGGAGTCGAAGCCCATGAAGGGCGACAGTGTGACCGCATCGGCACCGTAGCGCTCGAAGGCCTCCTTGGCGTACTGCTCGGCCGTGGAGCCAATGTCGCCGCGCTTGGCATCCAGAATCACCGGCACATGCGGCGCGTTGGCGCGCATGTGCTGCATCAGGCGTTCGAGCTGGTCTTCGGCGCTGTGGGCGGCAAAGTAGGCGATCTGTGGCTTGAAGGCACACACCAGATCGGCCGTGGCGTCCACGATGGCGGCGCAGAAGTCATAGATCTTGTGCACATCGCCCTGCATTCCCGCAGGAAACCGCGTGGGCTCCGGGTCCAGGCCCACGCACAGCAGGGAGTTGTTTTGCGCCGTGGCGTCGCGCAGCATGTCGGTGAAGGTCATGGGGCGTGATTTTAGGTGGGGTGACAAGCACCGCCGCACGGTTTTCTGCCCGCCGCTGCGGCGCAGAGGACTCCGGGGTGTGGTCACGAGCCGCAGTGGGCAACAAAAAAGGCCGTCGAGACGGCCTTTTAGGGGGTGGTTCGGGAGTCCCCGCACGCAGCGGGAGCACCCCTACCGAATTCGCATTTCCTCAGCGCGGTACCGCCAGCAGGCGCTGCACATCACGGTCGTTGGGCAGTGCGTAGTCGTGGCCGCGGATGATGCGGCTGTCTTCCGTGCGCACGAGCTTGAGGCTCACGTAGGTGAAATTGGCAGCGGCCGAGTAGGTACCCACCAGCACCAGCGAGGCATTGTGGCTGCGGGCGATATCCTTGATTTCGCGGGACAGCAGCAACTCGCCAGCACCTTCCCGCACGAACACATCGCCGCGCAGCTTGATTTCCTTCACGTTGAAACCGCTGGCCGCCATGTGCGAGGCGTATTGCTCGGACAGCGTGCGGCCCAGAGGGGCCGAGCGGCTCAGGTCGTTCACGTTGACCACGGTGGCCACCAGGACGGGGCCGCTGCCTGCAGCGCTCAGGTCGAAACCGGCGGTCAGCTTGGCCACAGCATCGCGGCTGCTGGTCAGGAACTGGTTGTTGGCGGCTTCCTGGTAGGTCGGATCGGTGCGCGTGGGCGCGCCATTGTTGGCACAGCCGGCCAGCAAAGCTGCTGCGGCCAGCGTGGTCAGGAGTGCTGCGGTTTTCATTGCGAAACTACCTTCATATTGACGTTCTTGTAGTACGACGGACGCAGGAACAGCGGTGTGTCCGCGTTCTCAAGGTAGTACACATCGGTCTTGCGGGCCACATACTGGCCGCCGCGTGTGACGGTGGTGGTCAGGATCAGCTCGGTGTTGGTGGGGCCGCCCGAGTTGATGCTGGCGCCGTAGTCGGCCAGCGAGGTGGCTCCCAGTGCAGCCAGCAGTTGCAGATCCAGGTGCTCGTTGCGAAGACCGTAGGCTGCCATCAGTCCCGCAGCGATCATCGTGAACTGGCCAGGAATGAAGTGGGGGCGGGGGCTGTTGTGACGCACCACCTGCGTGTTGTACGTCACGTTGAGTGCTTGACCAGGATCCTGCAAAACAGGCGCACCGCTTTGCACAAGCTTGGTGATCAGGAAATCACGGAACGCCAGATCAAATGGGCTTGGGTTGGGGGGCAGGGCGACATGCAATTGCGTGCCAGGGGCCATGCCGGTCTTGTCGAGCGTGCTGAGGGTTTGCGCCACCACGTCGTTCGAGACCAGTTCCCAGTGGCCCGCCGAGCGGACCTTGGGTTGTACCGTCAGCTCAAAGTTCTCCGCCAGGGGAATGGGCGAACGATAAGCACATCCCGCCAAAGTAGCCACAGCGCCGGCCAATACCGCCAAGCTGACTGCCTTTGAAAATTTCATGATTCCCTCCTACGGACTTTGAGAGGCGGGGACATGAACAGATACATCCCACGCGATTGAAAAATAATTCTGGGCGCGATACTCAACAAAAACAAGAAAAAATTGAGGTAACTGCGCCCAGACACACGCAATTCGTTGTTTTTGGTCACAGATTGGCGTGCTTGCTTACGCGTGGCTGCATTTGCTTGTACCGGCGCGTGTAACAAATTTCAAACGATGGTAACGAAGCGTTTTTCGAGTATTTCGAACGCGGGCAGCGTCTTGCCTTCCAGCACTTCCAGAAAGGCGCCGCCGCCGGTGGAGATATAACCCACCTGTTTTTCGATGCCGTATTTGGCGATGGCCGCCAGGGTGTCGCCACCGCCAGCAATGCTGAACGCGGGGGATTCGGCGATGGCCTTGGCAATCTCGCGGGTGCCGTTTTCAAAGGCCGCGAATTCAAACACGCCCACCGGGCCGTTCCAGACGATGGTGCCTGCGGACTTGAGCTGGGTGGCCAGACGGGCGGCGGTTTCGGGGCCGATGTCCAGGATCAGATCGTCCTCGGCCACGTCCTTGGCTGCCTTGACGGTCGCTGGGGCATCGGCGGCGAAGGCCTTGGCGGTAACCACATCGGTGGGGATCGGCACTTCGGCGCCGCGCGCTTTCATGGCGGCGATCACGGCGCGCGCTTCGTCCAGCAGGTCGGGTTCGGCAAGGCTTTTGCCGATGGGCAGGCCCGCCGCCAGCATGAAGGTGTTGGCAATGCCGCCGCCCACGATGAGCTGGTCCACCTTGTCGGCCAGGCTCTTCAAGATGGTGAGCTTGGTCGAGACCTTGGAGCCCGCCACGATGGCGGCCAGCGGGCGCTGGGGATGGGCAAGTGCTTTGGTCAGGGCGTCGATCTCGGCCGACAGCAGCGGGCCGGCGCAGGCAATGGGGGCGAATTGTGCGATGCCGTAGGTCGTGCCTTCGGCGCGGTGGGCGGTGCCAAAGGCGTCGTTCACGAAAATGTCGCACAGCGCAGCCATCTTGCGGGCCAGGTCTTCCTTGTTCTTTTTCTCGCCCACGTTCAGGCGGCAGTTTTCCAGCAGCACGACCTGGCCAGGGGCAACGGTGACGCCGTCCACCCAGTTCGAGACCAGCGGAACATCGCGGCCCAGCAGCTCGGCCAGGCGTGCGGCCACGGGGGCCAGCGAGTCCTCGGGCTTGAACTCACCCTCGGTCGGGCGGCCCAGGTGGCTGGTCACCATGACGGCCGCCCCGGCGTCCAGCGCCATGCGGATGCAGGGGATCGATGCGCGGATGCGGGTGTCTTCGGTGATGCGGCCAGCATCGTCCTGGGGAACGTTCAGGTCGGCACGGATGAAGACGCGCTGGCCTTGGGCCTTGCCTTGGGCGCACAGATCGGAAAAGCGGAGGATGTTCATGGCGGGAGGGGTGGATTGAATCGGGCTCTTGAGGGCTGCCATTTTAGTGAGCGAAGCCCATGCGGCTCCCGCGCCCGTGCCAGTGCACCCGTGGAACTGGCTCTGCCAGGCCACTGGCGTCGTCCCCCTGGGGGCTGAGGGGCAGTGGCTCCAAGCCTGCCTGCGCAGGCTTGGACTGCACCGAAGAGCCACCGCCTCTGGCGGCGGCACTGACGCACACGGCTCAGGGGGCTTCTTTACCAATTCCAGCCGATGTGCAGCGGCAGGTACACCACCATGCCAACCACGATGGTGCCCAGGATGCCGCGCCGCCAGAAGTAGTAGGCGGTGGCGCACAGGACGGCAGGGATGCGCGCGTCCATGAACGTGCCGATGAGTTCACCCTGGGTCATCAGGATCTCGGGCGCGATCACGGCAGTCAGGGCGGCCAGCGGTGCGTACTTGAGCCCGCGCTTGAGCCAGTCGGGCAGCGGCAGCTCGCGCTCGGGGATCATGAAGAACGAGCGCGACACCACCGTGATCACAGCCAGGCCGAAGATGGCGATGGCGGGTTCGATCCAGGACCAGTCGTTCATCATGGATGGCGCTCCTCGCGCAGTGGCACCACGTCGCCCGCCTCGACCTGCTCGCGTTCTTCAGGGGGCAGCACGCTGTCGGCGGGCAACAGGACCAGTTCGGGCTTGTGGCGGCGGCGGTCCACTGCTTCCATCAAGAGGCCCGCAGCCACTGCTGCCGCAATGGCCACCAGGATGTTGAGCTTGAGCGGCAGTGCAAACGCGGCAATCGCAGCCGTGGCGGCGACACCGGTGGCCAGCCAGGTGGCCCGGTCGAACAGCAACGACAGCAGCACACCCAGCAGCGCCAACACGCCCGCAAACCCCAGGCCCCAGGACAGCGGCACGGCATTGGCCAGCAGGATGCCAGCGATGGACGGCACCTGCCAGGCCAGCCAGTTGGTGCTGGCAGCACCCCAGAAATAAGGCACCTGCTCGGGTTGGGGGCGTGGCTCGGGAAAGCGCTTCATGAAGGCCACGTAGATCACATCGCCGCTGAAATAGCCCACCGCCAGGCGCTGGCGCAGCGGCAGGTGCGCGAAGTAGCTGCGCCACATGCTGCTGAAGATCACAAAACGCAGGTTCACACAGCTCGCCGTGAGCCAGACCACCCACAGCGGCGCGCCCACCGCCATCAAAGGGATGACCGCCAGCTGCGCGCTGCCGGCATACACCACCAGCGACATAAAGATGGCCATCCCAATGGGCAGCCCGCTCTTGACCATGACCACTCCGGTGACCAGGCCCCAGGCCCCGATGCCCACGGCCGTGCCCGCCATGTCGACGGCGGCCACGCGAAAGGAGGGGTGGCGCAGTGTATTGCCGATGGCGGCCCGGCGGCTCATGCCGGTGTCGCGGCGGTAGTGGGCGCAGCGCCCAGCACCATGCCGGGCTGCAGGTCAAAGCCCCGCAAGAAATCGGCCGCTGCGAGCCGCTTGCCCCCCGCGCGCTGCAAGGTGGTCAGGCGCAGCGTGCCTTCGCCGCAGGCGACCGTCACTCCGTCGCCATTGACCGACAAAATTTGGCCCTGGCGCTTATCCATATTCGTTTTATTGCTATCAATTTCATAACTCCACACTTTGATCGTTTCCCCGGCGCATTCGGTGCTGGCTCCGGGGAACGGGTCAAACGCCCGAATACGCTGGCCGATCACCGTGGCGGGCAGCGACCAGTCGATGGTGCTCTCGGCCTTCTCGATCTTGTGGGCGTAGGTGATGCCCTCGGCGGGCTGGGGCACAGCCTTCAGCCCTCCACAGGCGGCCAGTTCCAGAGCCTCCACGATCATGCGGCCCCCGAGCGCGGCCAGCCGGTCGTGCAGGGTGGCGGTGGTGTCTGTGGGCGCAATGGCCAGCCGCTCCATCAGCAGCATGTCGCCGGTATCCAGGCCGGCATCCATCTGCATGATGGTGACGCCGGTTTCTGCATCTCCCGCTTCAATGGCACGGTGGATGGGCGCGGCGCCCCGCCAGCGAGGCAGCAGGCTGGCGTGGATGTTCAGGCACCCTTGGGCCGGGAGATCCAATACCCACTGCGGCAGGATGAGTCCATAGGCGGCCACCACCATCACATCGGTCTGCGCAGCCACCAGCGCATCGCGCGCGGCGGCTGCATCGTCGGGGTATTTGCCGTCAAGGCGCAGGCTGCGGGGCTGCGCCACCAGGATGCCGTGTTCCAGCGCGCATTGCTTGACGGGGGAGGCCTGCAGCTTCATGCCGCGCCCCGCGGGGCGGTCGGGCTGGGTCAGGACCAGGGGCACTGTGAACCCTGCGGCCAGCAGCCGCTCCAGCGCCACGCGGGCAAATTCGGGCGTGCCTGCAAAAATGACTCTCATGGGAAACCGTTGTCAGGAGGTAAGTACGCACTCAGTCGCGCGCGTTGTCAAAATGGGGAAGCTCGTCCGTGAACATCACCAGCCGAACCACGCCCTGGCGGTCCAGGTGGACGTGGGCAAGGCGCGGGTCGGAGTTCTGGCGGAAGCGGTAGGTCCAGATGTCGCCCTCAAACCGTGCCACACGCTCCACGCGCAAAGGCGCACCAAAGGTGCGCTGCACATCGGCGGTGGTCCATACGCCCACGGGAAGGTTCTCAAAGCGCGCCTGCGTCAGCACTTGCTCGTTGCGCACCAGCCTGCCGCTGGCGTCGAAATCCAGGTTGTAGGCTGCAAACCCCGCGGGCAGCTCGGAGTACAGGAGCCGCTCGCCGGCGGGAAGCGCAAACACCGCCGTAGGTGGCCCCAGATGGGCAACAACCTCTGCGCGCAGCGCGCCGGTTTTTTCGCGGGCTGGCAGCGCACAGCCCGAAATTTGCACCGCCAGCACAAGAAGCGCCAGGCGCGCCAGCACTCCGCCACCCCTGGGGGTGCAGAGCGCCGGACCGGTCACTCGCGCGCCCCCCGCTGCTGCTTGACCATCTTGGTCTTGATGCGGTTGCGCTTGAGTCGGGAGAGGTATTCCACAAACACCTTGCCCATCAGGTGGTCCATCTCGTGCTGGATGCACACCGCCAGAAGGCCATCGGCCTCAATGACGCGGGACTGGCCTTGCTCGTCCAGCGCGCGCACATGCACGGCATCGAAGCGTTCAACGCCGTCGTAGATGCCGGGTACTGAGAGGCAACCTTCTTCGTTGAGGTGCTTTTCGGCACTGGTCCAGACCAGTTCGGGGTTGATGAGCACCAGCGGCTGGTTGCGTTCCTCAGAAACGTCGATGACCACCAGGCGCTCGTGCACGTCCACCTGGGTGGCGGCCAGGCCAATGCCATGGGCGTCGTACATGGTGGCCAGCATGTCGGAGACCAGCGTCCGGATGCGGTCGTCCACAGCCGCAATGGGGCGTGCAACCTTGTGAAGCCGGGGGTCCGGGTAACAGAGAATGGGAAGGATTGCCATGAAAGCTGCCAAGAGATGTCGCTATTTTCGCCACTTTTAAGGCCTGCTGCAGCGCCGCCAGCCAATAATCGTTGCCGAATCAAGGGCTTGAGCAGAGAATCTAAGAAGCTTTGTAACGTATTTGCCCGGCTGCGCGGTTGCTCCGTGCGTCGAGGTGCCAGCGAGGGGGCGTTTCCCAATGCATGAGAAAAGGAACAACATGACAGCATTCACCAGCGTGCGGCGGACCGCCCTGGGCGCGCTCACCATCATCGCTGGCGCTTTGCTGGTCGCACCGGCTCAGGCCCAGACCCCTCCCATCTCCAGCGGTCAGCGCGCCACGGCACAGCAAGTGTCGGAGCGTGGCATCCCGCTGTCCGAGCTGGCGCCTAACGCCCCGGACACCTACACGGTGCAGCGCGGCGACACGTTGTGGGGTATTTCGGGTCTGTACCTCAAGCGGCCCTGGCGCTGGCCCGAACTGTGGGGCATGAACCTCAAGGCCATTGCAAACCCGCACCTGATTTATCCGGGCCAGACGCTTTACCTGGACAAGGATGGCAGCTACGCCCGCCTGCGGACGACACCCCCTGGCGTGTCGGATTCAGAGCCTCAGACGGTGCGCGTGTCGCCCCGCACCCGCAGCGACAGTCTGGCCAGCACGGCGCTCCCCACACTCAAGTCTCACCTGATCGAGCCCTTCCTCGTGGAGCCTCTGGTGGTGGATGCCGACGTGTTGCAACGGGCTCCCCGCATTGTGGCCACCACCGAAGATCGCGTGCTCATGGCCAGCGGCGACCGCGCCTACGTGCGCGGCGATGCATCCGCTCCCGTCCGTGCAGAACCTGGCGAGCCCCGCTTTTTCCGTGTTTTCCGCGATGCCGTGGCCATGAAGGATCCGGTGACGGGTGAAATCTTGGGGTACGAAGCGCAGTACCTGGGCAAGGCCGAGCTGGTGCGTGGCGAGTCTTTTGAAGAGATTCCCAACGGCAAGGGCGGCTATGTCTCTGAATATGTGCCTGCCACTGTGGATCTGTCCGGCACCAAGGAAGAGATACGCGCGGGGGATCGCATCCTGCCAGCGCCTGCCCGGGTCTTCACCAGCTACACCCCACGAGCGCCCCACATCGATGTGGACGCGCGCATCGTCTCCATCTACGGCAGCTTCTCGGCAGCCTATGCCGCCCAGAACCAGGTGGTTGCGATCAACATGGGTTCGCAAGACGGCATTGAGCCAGGTCATGTCCTGTCGCTGCTGACCCAGGGCGACCGCATCAAGGATGTGACTGGCGAGGGGAAGACCATGATCAAGCTACCCAGCGAGAGCAACGGGACGGCCATGGTGTTCCGAACCTTCGACCGCGTCTCGTACGCGCTGCTGCTGGAAATCCGCAGCGGCGTGCGCGTGGGCGACCGCCTGATCAATCCTCAGGAATAACGGCGGACTGGCTGAAGCCGCACGGCTGCCTGTGGGTGGCGCGGCGGCGGGGCTGGCGTTGCCGTGGTTCTTCTATCAACTGCCTCCATGGACCGCGACGAGCTGGGCGCTTGGTTGCGCCTCACGCTTTCCCCGGGCGTTGGCAATGGCGCCGCGCGGCGCCTGCTGGCCCGTTTTGGGCTGCCGCAGGACATCTTCCGCCAACCCGAATCTGCCTTGCAGCACTGTGTGACCTTGACCCAGGCCAAGGCGCTGTGTACCGTGCCCAGCGGATGGGAGGCGTTGCTGGAGACCACCTGGCATTGGCTGGAGGGAGCAGATCCACAAGGACCTGCCCGTGCGGTGATCACATTGGGGGATGCCCGGTATCCCCAGTCGCTTCTGGACACCGAAGATCCCCCGCTGCTCATGTACCTGATGGGGGCGGCCCGGCTGTTGGCGCAAAACCCGTTCCCGACCGGCCGGTGCCTGGCCGTGGTCGGAAGCCGCAACCCTACGGCACAGGGCGCGGACAACGCGCGGCTTTTTTCGCGTGCACTGCGGGGGGCGGGCTTCACCATCGTCTCGGGGCTCGCACTGGGTGTGGATGCGGCAGCCCATGAAGGTGCGCTGGATGTGTCCTCTGATCCCCTTGCGGAGGCAGTGCCTGCCACCATTGCAGTCGTGGGCACCGGGTTGGATCGCGTCTACCCCCGCAAGAACCTTGACCTGGCCCACCGCATCGCAGCCCACGGGGTGTTGGTCAGCGAATACCCCCTGGGCACGCCACCGCTGGCCGCCAATTTCCCCAAGCGCAACCGCATCATCTCTGGCCTCTCTCAAGGCACCCTCGTGGTCGAGGCGGCGTTGGCGTCTGGTTCGCTGATCACCGCCCGAATGGCGGCTGAACAGGGCCGCGAGGTCTTTGCCATCCCTGGCTCCATTCACGCACCGCAATCGCGGGGTTGCCATGCGCTCATACGCCAAGGCGCCAAGCTGGTGGAGTCCGCGCAGGATGTGCTGGAAGAACTGCGCATGCCCCCTGCGGCAGGCAAGCAGAGCGCCTCTTCTAGCGCTGCCGTGCTTGACGAAGAAGACAGCACGGATATCGACACTCGCGAGACCGAAAGCCCCTTGTTGCAGGCGCTGGGTTTTGACCCCATGGGGGTGGATGCCCTGGTGGCCCGCACGGGCATGGATGCGGCGTCGCTGCAGGTGGAGTTGCTGGAGCTGGAGTTGGATGGCCAGGTGGCGCGTTTGCCCGGCGGCCTGTACCAGCGGCTGGGCAGCGCCTGACGCTGGCGGTGACCTCTCGTTGCCCGGTGGCACGGGCATCGTCTTGATGCCCCCTGAAACCGCGTCAGTCCAGCAGCCGCTCAGGGTTCGCGTCCAGCTTGGCCAGTGCATCGCGCGTGGCGCGCAAGGTCAGGCCTTCTTCGTCCTGGGCCACGAGCAAACCCGCTTGCAAGTACGCAGCCAGCCTGCGCAGCTGGATCAGGTAGCTGCTGCCATCTACGGCCGCGAACAGGTGCAACTGCTTGCGCTGGCTTTGCCACGCGTACTGCACCTGGGCCGAGGCACCGTTATGGTCCAGTGTGTACCAGGTGCCAGGCTGCAGTTCCTGGGCCCAGGCCACCATGGCGTCTTCCACCGGGGCGCCGTTGTCGGCGACCACGTGAATGGACGAAGCATCGATACCCAGCATCATCTCGATGTTGTCGGCATTGAGCGGCATGTCGCCCAGCGTGGCGTCGCTAATAAAGTCCTCCAGATTGGCCAGGCGCTTGGCCATGGCGTCAATGTGGGCCTGCGGGATGGAGGCCGTCTTGGACAGGAAGGCATCGGCCAGGGTGTCGGTGAGGATCTTGATCTGGGCGTCCTGCGGCGCGCCGTTCACGCCCATGAGGGCCAATCCCTGGCGCAGGCGCTGCAGCAGGCCAGGAAGATTCTGGATGACCTGCGCGCGGTCGCTGCGGTTGGGTTTGGCACTGGCGGCCCAGACGAGGTCGGCGGCGGTGCGCTTGAGCGAGATGGTGTCTGCGTGCTGGGGGCCGTCGCGCACGGCCGAGAGGGCCAGGACTTCGGCCCAGGTCTTGAACAGAAACTCGCGGATCTCGTCGCGCACCGGCATGTCGCGCAGCATGGTGCGCAGCTCGATGGTGTACTGGATCGCCAGCGTCTCCCTTTGCTCCACCTGTTGAGCCACCGTCACCAGGCGCGACGTAGCCTGCTTTTCGGTGAGGAACTTGGACAGGAATTTCTCGAACTCGTCGTAGACCAGTTGGAACACTCGGCGGCCGGTTTCCGGATACTGCTCAATCACCTGTACCACGCGGCGGATTTCCGCCTCCAGCGCGCTGCCGTTGATGCTGGTCGCGTCAAAGCCCATTACGCAGGCGCCCATACGGTCGATCAGCTGGCGCGCTGGGTGGTTGAGGTTGCTGAAAAACTCTGGCTCGGCCAGTGCCACGCGCAGCACAGGCACCTGAAGCCGCGCAAACCACACGCGCACGGCTGGCGGGATGCGGTCCTCGGCCAGGATGCTCTGGAACATCAGGGCCACCACTTCAATGATGGCTTTTTCACCGGCCGTCGAGGCTTTTTTCTTGAGTTCGGTCGAGCGTTCGCGCACGGCACCTGCCAACTGGACCACGGCCGCAGGGCTGTAGTCTTCCATCAGGGTGGCGACACCGCTGTAGTACGTGTCGGCGTGCACACGGTGGGCGGTCAGTGCATGGGCCAGCGCCGCGGACGCTGGTGGGGCATTGACCATGTCGAAGCCGGTGGCGGGCTGTGTGAGCAGCCTGCGCAGTTGCCCCATCACACCGTGGGCGCGCTGGCGGGCGCGTGCCAGCGGAGTCATGCCGGTGGCAAACGCAGTGGGCATTCCGTGCTGCGGGTAGCCCGGTGGAGGCATGCGGGACGGATGCTGGAGCATGGGCCGACCGCCTTGGGGGGGCACCATGCCCCCGCGCGCTGCCGCCATGGCATCCCGGGTCTGGGCCAGGGCCTGGGAGGCCAGGCCTCCGGCCCCGGAGTCATTGCTCCCACCGCTGCCGGTGATCGCCCCCCCTGCCGTGCGCCGCACGCGGGACTTCAGGTCCGCCTGTGGCGTCACACCCTGTTCCACATAGAACACGTTGACGGCCTGGTACTGTTTCTGGAGCAGGTTTGCCAACTCCCGCTGCAGCGGGTCCACCACGGTCTGCAGGTCGGTGCGGGGCAGTCCGGCCTCCACCCACTGCTCGACCAACAGCAGGCACACGGCTTCCGGACGGAGGATATCGCTGCTGTCGAGTTCCTGGCCTTCCAGCGACTGGGTGCGCTGGCGCAGTGTGTCGAACTGCTGGCTCACCTGTTCGCTGACCGTCAGGGCCATGCGCGAAGCCAGGATCTTGTTTTCCACCACGTCGTCGCTCAACAGCTCGAACTGAGGGCTTGCGCCATTGGCTGCCAGGGTACCCCGGGTGGTGCTGCTGTGGGGGGCCAACGCATCGCGCCAGGCCTTGCCGGTGCGATCTGTCCAGGCTGCATGGTGCTGTTGATACAGCATCCAGGCATCGCGGTGCGACTGCATTTCGCGCGCCGTGCCCGTCTGGGTCATCAGGGTTGTCAGGAGGTCCAGGACCGTCTTGTCCAGATCCGGGAGCCCTGCGCAGATGCCCTCTACGAACCGCTGGCGCGCCTGGCGGGCTAGGCGGCGCTGCGGAACGGAAGAGGGCGTGGGCTGCATGGGCAGATATTAGCGGGTCAGACGGTGGCTCCGGCATGGGGATCATTCGGATCCCCATCTTTTCTGACGGGCTTGACAAGGTCCTCGCGCTTCACGCCTAGCCACATGGCGATGGCGGCAGCCACGAACACGGACGAGTAGATGCCGAACAGGATGCCGATCGTCAGCGCCAGCGCAAAGTAGTGCAGGCTGGGGCCGCCAAAGAAGAACATCGACAGCACCATGGCCTCGGTCGATCCGTGGGTGATGATCGTGCGGCTCATCGTGCTCGTGATGGCGTGGTCGATCACCTCGTGGGTGGTCATCTTGCGGTACTTGCGGAAGGCCTCGCGGATCCGGTCGAAGATCACGACCGACTCGTTGACCGAGTATCCCAGCACGGCCAGCACAGCAGCCAGCACCGATAGTGAGAACTCCCACTGGAAGAACGCGAAGAAGCCCAGGATGATCACCACGTCATGCAGGTTGGCGATGATGGCGGCGACCCCGAACTTCCACTCGAAGCGCAAAGCCAGGTAGATCACGATGCCCACGACCACCATGGCCAGCGCCATGAGGCCCCCGTGCACGAGTTCCTCGCCCACCTGCGGGCCGACGAATTCGGTGCGGCGCAATGTGACCTCGGGGTCAGCGGCCTTGAGGGCGCCCAGCACCTGCTCGCTTTGCTGCGCGGATGTGACGCCCTTTTGCACGGGCAGTCGGATCATCACGTCGCGGGCGGTGCCAAAGTTCTGCACCTGCACGTCCGGATAGCCCAGGCCGGAAACCGTCTCGCGGACCTTGGCCAGTTCGGCGGGCTGGCTGTAGGCCACTTCCATGACCGTCCCGCCGGTGAACTCCACCGAGAGGTGCAGGCCACGGGTCAGCAGGAAGAACACTGCGAGGGCAAAGGTGATGAAGGAGATCGCGTTGAAGATCAACGCGTGCTTCATGAAGGGGATATCTTTTTTGATGCGGAAGAATTCCATGGCCGTTGTCCTTTAGTTCGTCTTGGCCACGGCGGTGTCGGTATCTGGCTTCCAGACCGTACCGATCGACACGCTCTTGAGCTTCTTCTGGCGGCCGTACCACAGGTTCACCAGGCCCCGCGAGAAGAACACCGCCGAGAACATGCTGGTCAGGATGCCGATGCAATGCACCACGGCAAACCCGCGCACCGGGCCGGAGCCAAAGGCCAGCAGGGCCAGGCCTGCAATAAGGGTCGTCACGTTGGAGTCGAGAATCGTCGCCCAGGCACGCTCGTAGCCCGTATGGATGGCCGCCTGTGGCGAGACACCCGAGCGCAGTTCCTCGCGGATGCGTTCATTGATCAGCACGTTCGAGTCAATGGCCACGCCAATCGCGAGGGCCATGGCGGCAATACCCGGCAAGGTCAGCGTGGCCTGCAGCATCGAAAGTATGGCCACCAGCAGCAGCACGTTCACACCCAGCGCAATGCTGGAGAACACGCCAAACAGCATGTAGTAGATGCACATGAAGACGGCAATGGCCGCCAGCCCCCACACCACGCTGTCGATACCGCGCTTGATGTTGTCGGCACCCAGGCTCGGGCCGATGGTGTATTCCTCGATGATTTCCATGGGCGCCGCCAGTGAACCGGCGCGCAGCAGCAGCGCGGTGTCGTTGGCTTCGGCCGTGGTCATGCGGCCCGAAATCTGCACGCGGCCACCGCCGATCTCGGTGCGGATCACCGGCGCAGTCACCACTTCGCCCTTGCCCTTTTCAAACAGCACGATGGCCATGCGCTTGCCGATGTTCTCGGCAGTGATCATCCTGAAAATCTTCGATCCCTTGGCGTCCAACGACAGGTTCACGGTGGGTTCCTGTGTCTGGCCGTCAAAGCCCGGCTGGGCATCCGTCAGGTTCTCGCCAGTCAGGATGACCTGCTTCTTGACGATGACGGGCTGGCCATTGCGTTCCAGATAGCGTTCCGAGCCGAACGGCACGGGGCCACGGCCAGTCTCGGCGGCGCGGGCTTCGGTGCCCTCGTCCACCAGGCGAACTTCCAGCGTGGCGGTGCGGCCCAGGATGTCCTTGGCCTTGGCCGTGTCCTGCACACCGGGCAGCTGCACCACGATGCGGTCCAGGCCCTGCTGCTGGATCACGGGTTCGGCCACGCCCAGTTCGTTGATCCGGTTGTGCAGCGTGACCATGTTCTGCTTGAGCGCCTGCTCCTGCACCTTGCGCGTGGCTTCGGGCTTGATGGCAACGCGCAGCTTGAATTCAGTGCCCTCGGGCGTGCTGGTCGCCTGCAGGTCGGTGAACTGGTCCGCAATCAGGTTGCGGGCTGCAGTCATCGTGGCTTCGTCGCGCACCTTGATGTCGATGTTCTGCCCCTCACGGCTGATGCCGCCGTGGCGGATGCTCTTGTCGCGCAGTGCGGTGCGGATGTCACCGGCGTAGGACTCGGCTTTTTTGGTCAAGGCCGCCTGCATGTCCACCTGCAGCATGAAGTGCACGCCGCCGCGCAGGTCCAGGCCCAGGTACATGGGGTTGGCGTGCAGGGATTTGAGCCAGACGGGCGAGCGGGACACCAGGTTCAGCGCCACGATGTACGAGGGATCGCTGGCGTCGGGTACCAGCGCCTTCTGGATCGCGTCCTTTGCTTTGAGCTGGGTATCGGACGCGGCAAAACGCGCGCGCACCGAGTTGCCTTCCAGCGCTACAAAGTCGGGTGTCACGCCGGCTGCCTTGAGGGCCTCTTCTACCCGCTGTTGTACGGCGGCGTCCACCTTGACGGTGGCCTTGGCCGACGAAACCTGCACGGCAGGGGCCTCGCCGAAGAAATTGGGCAGGGTATACAACACCCCCACCAGCAGCACGATCACCAGGATCGCGTACTTCCAGACCGGATAACGGTTCATGATCGCGCTCTACTTCAGTTGTCCATGGCGCATCGCGCCAGCCCCCTGCCAGAGATGCCCGGGAACTGGCTTTGACCAGCCCACGGGCATCGTCCCCCTGTTCCCGCGCGCAGCGCGAGAACTGGGGGAAGCGGCGCAGCCGCTCAGGGGGATGTTCATTGATTACTTCACCGAGCCCTTGGGCAGCACCTGAACCACGGCGCTGCGCTGCAGCTGCACTTCCACGCCGCTGGCGATCTCGATGTGCAGGAAACCTTCGGACAGGCGCGTGACCTTGCCGACGATGCCGCCTGCGGTGGCCACTTCATCGCCCTTGGCAATGGCTTCGATCATTGCGCGGTGTTCCTTCTGGCGCTTCATCTGGGGGCGGATCATGACGAAGTACAGCACCACAAACATCAGCACCAGGGGCAGCATGCCCGTGAGCGTGGACATCATGTCGCCGCCGCCAGCGGCTGCTGCGGGTGCGGTTTGGGCAAAAGCGGAAGAAATAAACACGGACTGGACTCCACAACGGATGTTCAAAATTCACACAACCCGCCAGAGGCAAGCGCCAAAGCGCCTGTCAGGGCAGAACAGGGCATTGTATGCGGCGCCTTGCCTGTGTCCCCAGGAGGAAGACCCAAGGCGGCAGCGGGTGTTTGCCGCGCCAGGCGATGCAGTGGATGGATTGACAGTTATTTGGGTAAAAATGGCTGCTAGCGCTTGATGGTTATGCATTTATAGCTCATCAATTAATAGCAAAAAGCCCGCGCCAGGCGCGGGCTCTCCACCCCAAACGGCCGCTGCGGGCCGTGTGTCAGGCCGCCTGGCGCCGGGGCTCGGTCGCCTTGCCGCTGCGCCACTGGGCCATCAGGCCGTCCCATTTGGGGCGTGCCGCTTTCAGGTGGCGCTCCTTCACGTGGCCATAGCCCCGGATCTCTTCGGGGATGCGGGCGATCTCCACGGCCAGGGCCAGGTTGTCCGCATTCAGCGTGGCCAGCAGTTCGTCGATGCAGGTGCGGTATTCCACGATCAGCGCGCGCTCCATGCGGCGCTCCTCGGTCTTGCCGAACACGTCCAGCGCCGTGCCGCGCAGGCCCTTGAGCTTGGCCAGCACGCCGAACGCGCTGCGCATCCAGGGGCCGAAGGGCTGCTTGACGAGTTCGCCCTTGTCGTTCTTCTTGGCCGTCATGGGTGGTGCCAGGTGGTGCACCAGCTTGTAGTCGCCTTCGAACATGTTGGCGATCTTGTCCGTGAAAGCCTGGTCGGTGTGCAGGCGCGCCACTTCGTACTCGTCCTTGTACGCCATGAGCTTGAACAGGTAGCGGGCCACGGCTTCGCTCAGGCGGGTGCCGGCGTCCAGCCGCGATTCGGTCGCCTTCACCTTCTCGACAAACGCGTGGTACTCGGCCGCGTAGGCCGCGTTCTGGTAGCCAGTGAGGAATTCGACACGCTTGGCGATCATCTCGGACAGCGAGGGCTTCTTCACAAACTGGATCACCTGCGCGGCCTGGAACAGCGCCTGCACCGACGCCAGATCGTGCGCGCAGCGGCGGCCCCATTCGAACGCGGCCTTGTTGTTGTCCACCTGCACGCCGTTGAGTTCCATGGCGCGCATCAGCGATGCCAGCGTGAGCGGCACGCGGCCCTTTTGCCAGGCGTAGCCCAGCATCAGTGGGTTGGTGTAGATGCTGTCGCCCAGCAGCTGAGTGGCCACCTGCTCAGCATCGAAGCTGCCCACACCGCCTGCGCCGACCGCCGCGGCAATCGCGCTGTCGCAATTGGCGCCGGGGAACTGCCAGTCCGGGTTGGTCACAAACGCCGCCGTGGGCGTGCCGTGCGTGTTGAGCGCCACAAAGGTACGGCCCGGCTGCATCACTGCCAGCGTGTACTTGTGGGCCGCCACGATGGAGTCGCAGCCAATCACCAGGTCCGCCTTGGCCGTATCGACCTTGGTGGTGTAGATGGCTTCGGGGCGGTTGGCGATCTGGATGTGGCTCCAGGTGGCGCCACCCTTCTGCGCCAGGCCGCCAGCGTCCTGCGTGATGACGCCCTTGCCATCCAGGTGCGCCGCCATGCCCAGCAGCGAGCCGATGGTGATCACGCCCGTGCCGCCCACGCCGCCGACCACGATGCCCCAGGCCGCTTCGGCCACCGGCAAGGTAGGTTCAGGGATGGCGGGCAGCGCCGACAGGCCGCCCTTCTTTTCCTTCTTGGGTTTCTTGAGCTTGCCGCCCTCCACCGTGACGAAGCTCGGGCAGAAGCCGTTCACGCACGAGTAGTCCTTATTGCAGGTGCTCTGGTTGATGCGGCGCTTGCGGCCAAATTCGGTCTCCACCGGCTCGACGGAGAGGCAGTTGGACTTGGTCGAGCAGTCGCCACAGCCCTCGCACACCAGCTCGTTGATGACCACGGTCTTGTCGGGCGTGGCCAGCGTGCCGCGCTTCCTGCGGCGGCGCTTTTCGGTGGCGCAAGTCTGGTCGTAGATGATGACCGTGCAGCCCTTGATCTCGCGGAACTGGCGCTGCAGCGTGTCGAGCTCGTCGCGGTGGTGCACCGTCACGCCCTCGGCCAGCGGTACGCCGTCGTACTTCTCCGGCTCGTCGGTCACGATGATGAGCTTGACCACGCCCTCGGACTTCAGGCTGTTCATGATCTGCAGCACCGAGTGGCCTTCAGGCCGCTCGCCCACCTGCTGGCCGCCGGTCATGGCCACGGCGTCGTTGTAGAGCACCTTGTAGGTGATGCTGGTGCCGGCCGCAATGCTCTGGCGGATGGCCAGCAGCCCGCTATGGAAGTACGTGCCGTCGCCCAGGTTGGCGAACACATGCTGGTCGGTGGTGAACGGCGCCTGGCCCACCCAGGTCACGCCCTCGCCGCCCATCTGCGTGAAGGTGGAGGTGTTGCGGTCGGGCATCCAGTTGGCCATGTAGTGGCAGCCGATGCCCGCCACAGCGCGCGAACCCTCGGGCACGCGGGTGCTGGTGTTGTGCGGGCAGCCGCTGCAGAACCACGGGGCGCGCTCGCCGGTGTCCACCTTCAGCTCGGTCATCGCACGCTCGCTGGCTTCGATGACGGCGATGCGCGAATCCATGCGCGCGATGATGTCGCTCGACACGCCCAGCTTCTTCAGGCGCTTGGCAATCGCCTTGGCGATGATGGCGGGGGTCAGGTCGGCCTTGGCACGCAGCAGCCAGTTCTGGCTGGGGTTGGGCATGCTCCATTCGCCGCCCGTCGCATCGCCTTCGGGCTCGTCGAACTTGCCCAGCACATTGGGGCGTACGTCGGCGCGCCAGTTGTACAGCTCTTCTTTCAGCTGGTATTCGATGACCTGGCGTTTTTCTTCCACCACCAGGATCTCTTGCAGGCCTTGTGCAAAGTCGCGCGTGATGGTGGCTTCGAGCGGCCACACCACGTTGACCTTGTGCACGCGGATGCCCAGCTGGCGGCAGGTGTCGTCATCGAGGCCCAGGTCTACCAGCGCCTGGCGGGTGTCGTTGTAGGCCTTGCCGCTGGCAATGATGCCGAAGCGGTCGTTCTTGCCTTCGATGACGTTGTAGTTGAGCTTGTTGGCGCGGATGTACGCCAGGGCCGCGTACCACTTGTAATCCATCAGGCGCGCTTCCTGCTCCAGCGGCGCATCGGGCCAGCGGATGTGCAGGCCACCCGGGGGCATCACGAAGTCCTCGGGCATCACGATCTTCACGCGGTCCGGGTCGATGTTGATGCTGCTGGAGGACTCCACCACCTCCTGGATGGTCTTCATGCCCGACCACACGCCCGAGAAGCGGCTCATGGCAAAGGCGTGCAGGCCCATGTCCAGGATTTCCTGCACGCTGCTCGGGAAGAACACCGGCGTGCCGCAAGCCTTGAAGATGTGGTCGCTCTGGTGCGCGGCCGTGCTGCTCTTGCTGATGTGGTCGTCGCCCGCAATGGCGATCACGCCGCCATGCTTGGCGGTACCCGACATGTTGGCGTGCTTGAACACGTCCGAGCAGCGGTCCACGCCCGGGCCCTTGCCGTACCAGATGCCGAAGACGCCGTCGAACTTCTTACTTTGCGGGTACAGGTCGAGTTGCTGCGTGCCCCACACGGCCGTGGCGCCCAGTTCTTCGTTCACACCGGGCTGGAAGACGATGTTGTTGGCCGCCAGGTGCTTCTTGGCCGCCCACAGCGCCTGGTCGTAGGTGCCTAGCGGGGAGCCCCGGTAGCCGCTGATGAAACCGGCGGTGTTCAGCCCGGCGACCGCGTCGCGCTGGCGCTGCAGCATGGGCAGGCGCACCAGGGCCTGCACTCCGCTCATGAAGGCCCGGCCGTGGCCCAGGGAATACTTGTCGTCAAGCGTGACGGTTTCCAGCGCCTTGCGGACGGATTCTGGGAGTGGGGCATTCATGGCTATGTCTCCAATGGCTTTTTTGTGGGGTCCGCGCCTTGTGGGCCGGTGGGGGGCAGAGTCCATCCGCCCGTTTAGGGCAGTGACTCCAGTGTGGAGAGAAGTGTATGTCTGCGCCGCTGATATGTCTTTGCGTTCTGTGCCGTGTTTAGGCTATTCTGAGAAAGGATCTTTCTCATTGCTGCCATTTTGTGAACACTCTCGACAAATTCGATATCGCCATCCTCAACGAACTGCAGGCTGACGCCCGCCTGACGAACGCCGAGCTGGCCCAGCGCGTGGGCCTGTCGGCCGCGCCCTGCTGGCGCCGCGTGCGGGCGCTGGAAGAGCAAGGCTTCATCAAGGGCTACCGTGCCGAGATCGACCGGCACAAGATTGGCCTGGGGGTGCTGGCCTTTGTGCGGCTCGATGCCGACCGCAGCACGGGCAACCTCACGCGCAAGATGGAAGAGGCCATCCGCCAGATCCCCGAGGTCGTGTCGTGTCACTACATCAGCGGCACCGGGACCTTCGAGCTGCAGGTGGTGGCGCGCGACCTGGACAGCTTTTCGCAGTTTGCGCGCGATGTGCTGCTGAACCTGCCCAATGTGAAAGACATGCACACCAGCTTCTCGCTGGGCGAGGTGAAGGCCAGCGGGGCGCTGCCGCTCACGCACCTGGCGCGGGTCAAAGGGTGATTGCTATTAAATCAATAGCTGGTAGGGCTTGATGGACGCGCGGAAAGGCCTGTTTTGGCTTCAAATCCGTGCAGTGCAAGCCCTCGCCCCGGGGCGAGGGGCTCGATGTGGCCGGGCGCCCTGCAAGGTAACAAGGCGTTAGGGCGTGGTTCCTGCGCAGAGTGTGCTGTATAAGCCTGCGGAACCACAGCGGGGCTGCCAAGCTGCCGCACGCACCCTCTCCGCCGCGCGCCTGCAAGGCCCTGCACCTCGTGTCCCTGACCGGGGTGTTGGTTCGCAAGGTTGCTGCGCGAGCGGTTGCCGGTGGGTCTACCAATACGACGGCTTCTTTCGCGCACAGCCCCACGGCCTGCCGACCGGAGCCCAAAAAAGAGGGCGAGGGCGGCATGATCATCTGGGGCATTTTCTGGGGCGCGGTGCTGGGCTCGTGGTTCGGCGGTTACGGCGACTTCGGGCCGTTTGTGGGCGGCATTCTGGGATTTTTCGCCGGGCTGTCGCTGCGCTGGGCGATCCGCTCGGCCATCCGCACCGAGCTGCAGGCGCACGCCACCAAGGCCACCGCCCAGCCCACGCGGGCACCGCAGGCGGCGGTTGCCGAAGACCGGCCTGAGGCGGCGGCGCCCGTGCCGCAAGGGCCCGTGCTACAGGCACCCCCTCCACCACCCACCCCCAGCGACGATCCCCGGGATGCGGACGACGCTTTTTGGGCCGGCGAACTCACGCCCCAAGGCCTGCCGCGTATCCCCGCGTTGGCTTCGGCGTCGGCCCCGGTGGCCGCCCGCACAGATGCGCCTGTCGCCCCCTCCGAGCCCCGCAAGACAGCCCCGCCCGCGCAGCCCAACCCCATCGAGCTCGCCGTGCTCGCGGCCAAGAACTGGCTCATGGGCGGCAACACCATCGTGCGTGTGGGCCTGGTGATTCTGTTCATCGGCCTGTCCTTCCTTGCGCGCTACGCCGCCTCGGCCGGGCTGCTGCCGGTCGAGTTCCGCCTGGCGGCGGTTGCCGCGGTGGGCATTGCGCTGCTGGGGGTGGGGTTCCGCAAGCGCACCGACAAGCCCGGTTTTGCGCTGGCCCTGCAGGGCGGCGGCGTGGCGGTGATGTACCTCACCGTGTTTGCCGCCTTCCGGCTCTATGGGCTGCTGCCGCCGCTCTGGGCCTTCGGGCTGATGATCGCGGTCTGCGCCGCCAGTTGTGCGCTGGCGCTGCTGCAGGATTCGCGGGCGCTCGCGGTGGCGGCGTTCGCCGGGGGCTTTGCGGCACCCATCCTGCTGTCCACCGGCCAGGGCAGCCACGTGGGCCTGTTCAGCTACTACACGTTGCTCAATCTGGCCATTCTTTTCATCGCCCACAAGCGCTCCTGGCGCGTGCTCAACGTGGTGGGTTTTGTCGCCACCTTTGGCGTGGCCACGGCCTGGGGGGCGCTCAAATATTTGCCCGATCACTACGCCAGCACGCAGCCCTTCCTCGTGGGCTTTGTGCTTATCTACCTGTTCACCGCCATCCTCTATGCGCGCAACACGCCCACGAAGCTGGGCAAGACGGTGGACAGCATGCTGGTCTTCGGCACGCCGCTGGTGGGTTTTGGCCTGCAGGCCGGGCTGGTGCAGCCGTTTGAGCTGGGTGCGGCCTTCTCGGCGCTGGCCTTTGCGGCGCTCTACCTGCTGACCGCGACCGTGCTGGTGCGCCGCGCGCAAGAAAGCTGGCGCCTGCTCACCGAATGTTTCATCGCCATCGGCGTGGGCTTTGCCACGCTGGCTGTGCCGCTGGCGCTGGATGCGCAGTGGACCTCGGCGGTGTGGGCGCTCGAAGGCGCGGGCGCCTTCTGGGTCGGCATGCGTCAGGCCCGCTGGATGCCGCGTGCCTTTGGCCTGGTGCTGCAGGTCGTGGCCATGCTGGCGTTCATGGGCGGCGTGGACGGTGGTGGCCTGCAGGTCTCGCCCCTGCCGCTGGCCAACCCGGCCTTCCTGGGCGCGATGCTGATTGCGCTGCCCGCGCTGCTGCTGGCCTGGTGGCTGCGCCAGCCGCTGCCCCACAGCGGTTCGGCCTGGGCCCAGGGCTATGCCAGGGTGGAGGTGCTGCTGCCCAACCCGGCCTACCTCTACGGCTTTGTCTTCTGGTGCCTGGCCTGGTGGCTGGAGATCACGCGCAGCGTGCCCGCCACCGAGGCGAATCAGTGGCCCGTCCCGGTGTTCTCGGTCCGCGTTGCCGAACTGCTGGGCATGCTGGCCGTGGTGCTCAGTGCGGCCCTGTCGATGCTGCTCGGCCTGCGCACGCGCTGGGCCGTGGCCACTTGGCCCGCGCGCGCCACCATCGGCGTGCTGGCGCTGGGGTTCGTGGCGCAGGTGGTGGGCGGCCACCGTGTGTTGAGCACCCCCGCCTGGGCCGTGTGGCCCATCGTGCTTGCGCTGCATGGGTGGATGCTGTGGCAGACCGATCGCTGGCAGGCGGCGGACGCTGAGGGCCCGTCCGCCCACAGCGCGCTGCGCTTCGGCTGGTTCCACGCCGCCACGGCCTGGCTGGTGACCTTGCTGATGGCCGACTGCCTGTGGTCCGGCATCGGCAAGGCCGAGCTGTGGCGCACCTCGTGGGCCGGTGTGGTCCTGCTGGTCAGCGCGATTGCGGTGCTGATGCTGCTCGCGCTCTGGGCGGGCCGTGGCAACCAGCCTGAGGCACGCGCGGCGCTGCCCTGGCCGCTGAACCCCCATGCCGAGGCCTATTACTGGCTGGCCGCCCTTCCCCTTGCGCTGCTGGTGTTCGGAGGCGCGTTGCTGGCCGCCGTGCATTCGTCCGGACACACGGCGCCGCTGCCTTACATCCCTTTGCTTAACCCCACCGACCTCACGCTCGCGCTCGCGCTGGGCGGCCTGGTGTTCTGGCGGCGGGTGCTGCTTGCGGCGCTGCCGCCCCCGGCCCGCTCGGGCTGGCTCACCGGGCGCCATGCGCTGGTGGCCCTGGCGGTGCTCGCGTTCATCGTGATCAACACCGTGTGGCTGCGCGTGGCCCACCACTTCTTTGGCGTGCGCTGGGATGCCTCGGCGCTGTTCAACAGCTTTGTGGTGCAGACCGGCTACGCCATCCTGTGGACGCTGCTGGCGCTCAGCCTGATGGTGCTGGCACACCGCCGCGCGCAGCGGCCGCTGTGGCTGGTGGGCGCGGGCCTGCTGGGCGTGGTGGTGGTCAAGCTGCTGCTGATCGATTTGTCCAACGCGGGTGGCGCAGAACGCATCATTGCCTTCATCGCCGTGGGCGTGCTGATGCTGGTGGTGGGCTACTTTGCGCCTCTACCTCCGAAGTCGCCAGCCAAGGCGGCCGCGCCTGCGGAGCCTGCCGAGCCACCGCCGGCGCCATCGCAACCAGGAACACTGCCATGAAGAAGCCTGTCGCCCTGAACCTGCCCCTGGTGCTGGCCGCAGCCGCCTTGTCCCTGTGCACCGGCGTGGCCCAGGCGGCGGCCGATGCCAACAGCCCTGCGGCCTACGCCATCCGCGTTCCTGTCACGCTCGCGGCCGATGCGCCGCTGCAGCGCGTGATCCTGCCCGCCGAGGTGCTGGTGCGCCTGCAAAGCCCGGGCTATGCCGATGTGCGCCTCTTCAACGGCGCGGGCCAGCCCGTGCCCATGGCGCTGGCCGGTGTGGCGGCGGCCAGCGCGCCGGAGGAATCGGTGACCTTGCCCGCCTACCCCATCCTGGGCGCCGCGAGCACAGGCACGGCCGGGCTGGAAGGCCTGTCGCTGCGCATCGAGGAGCGCCAGGGTCAGCGTGTGGTGCAGATCGACACGGCCGCCACGACCACCACGGCAGGCCCTGCCACTCCGCAAGCCGTGCGCGGCGCGCTGCTCGACGCGCGCAATGTGCAGTTGCCTGTGGCCCGCATGGCCCTGGACGTGGATCTGCCTGCGGGCCAGCCCGTGACGTTCCGGGTGCAGGCCAGCAAGGACCTCAAACATTGGCAGCCACTGGCCGAGACCGTGCTCTACCGCGCCGACGCGGCAGCGGCACCCACGGCACCGGGCCGCCTGGGCAACGAGCAGATCGACCTGCAGCGCGCCGACCTCAAGGGCCACTACCTGCGCGTGACCTGGGGCGACGCTGCAGTCACCCTGCGTGGCGCCACGTTGGCTACCTCGTCCAAAACGGGCCCGCGCGAGCGCGTCAGCGCCAGCATGGCCGCGCCCGCCCTGGCCAACCCGCGGCAGCTGGTGTTTGCGCTGCCGTTCGCCACACCGGTCGCCGCGCTCTCCATCACGCCGCCCGGCAGCAATGTGCTGATCCCGGTGCGCGTGCTGGGCCGTAACCACCGCGAGCAGCCCTGGTCGCCACTGGCCAGTACCGTGGTCTACAAGATGGCAACCGGCGGCAAGGAACAGGCCAGCGGGCCCGTGGAGCTGGGCGGCGTCTCGGTGCGCGAGATCAAGATCGAAGCCGACCCCAAGACCCCCGGTTTTGCTGCCGCGCCCGCTTTGGCGCTGCAGTTTGAGCCCGCGCAGCTGGTGTTCCTGGCCAGCGGACAGGGGCCCTTCACGCTGGCGGCCGGGCTGCCTGGGCCCACGGCGGCGGCCAGCGCCTTCCTGCCCCTGGCCAGCCTGGTGCCGGGCTACCAGCCCGCGCATGAGAACACCCTGCCCGTGGCGCTGGCCGATGTAGCCCGGGCCGACATCACCGGCGGCAAGCCCGCAGACGGCGCGCTGGTGCCCGCTGCGGTCGCCAGCGGCGGCATCTCCACGCGCAGCGCCGTGTTGTGGGGTGTGCTGCTGGTGGGCGTTGCGGCACTCGGGCTCATGGCCTGGCTGTTGCTGCGGCAAACCAAACAGGCGGGCCACCAGGCCCTGGCTGCGCCGACCGATGCGGCGTAACGAGGCGTGAAAAGGTGCGGGGGTGGCCTGTTTTGCGCAGGCCCGCAGTGGGCTATTTGGCGCTGAGCCACCACAGCCGCGCCAACCGTCGCACAATGCGCAGACATGCCGCCATTGCCGTCCCACGAAAGCACGCGCAGCGTTGCGCCCCCGCCCTCCCCTGATGCCCCGGACCTGAGCCCGGGCGCCCCGCCGCAGAGCGATGCGGCTGCAGACCGTGCCGCCCGAGCGGATCTGGCGCATAGCACCGAAGAGTCCGTCGCCGCCCAGTTGGGGGACAGCGCGGCGCTGAACCAGGCGGCCTCGCTCTCACCGTTTGCGCCCTTGTCGGTGCCCGTGTTCCGCATGCTCTGGCTCACCTGGGTGGCGGCCAACACCTGCATGTGGATGAACGACGTGGCGGCCGCCTGGCTCATGACCACGCTCACCAACTCGCCCGTGCTGGTGGCGCTGGTGCAGACAGCTTCCACGCTGCCCGTGTTCCTGCTGGGCCTGCCCAGCGGTGCGCTGGCCGACATCCTGGACCGGCGCCGTTACTTCATCGCCACGCAGTTCTGGGTCGCGGCCGTGGCGCTGGTGCTGTGTGTGGCCATCCTGGCCGGAGGCATGACGGCGCCGCTGCTGCTGGCGCTCACTTTTGCCAACGGCATTGGCCTGGCCATGCGCTGGCCGGTGTTTGCGGCCATCGTGCCGGAGCTGGTGAGCCGCCCGCAGCTGCCCGCCGCACTGGCGCTCAACGGCGTGGCCATGAACGCCTCGCGCATCATCGGCCCGCTGCTGGCGGGCGCCATCATCGCCAGCGCGGGCAGCGCCTGGGTGTTTGTGCTCAACGCTGTGCTGTCCATCCTCTCGGGCCTGGTCATCATGCGCTGGAAGCGGGTGCACACACCCAGCCCGCTGGGCCGCGAGCGTCTGACCAGCGCCATGCGCGTGGGCCTGCAGTTCGTGCGCCAGTCGCCGCGCATGCGGGCCGTGCTGTGGCGCATCTCCATCTTCTTTCTGCACGCCACCGCGCTGCTGGCTCTGCTACCGCTGCTGGCCAAGGGGCTTGAAGGCGGCGGCGCGGGCACCTTCACGCTGCTGCTGGCCAGCATGGGCGCGGGCGCCATCACGGCGGCCATGTTTTTGCCGCGCCTGCGCCAGGCCATGGCGCGCGATGTGCTGGTGATACGCGGCACGGCGCTGCAGGCCGCCGCCACGGGCGTGATGGCCGTGGCGCCCAATGTGTACGTGGCCGTGCCCGCGATGTTCGTGGCTGGCATGGCGTGGATCACCACGGCCAACTCGCTGTCGGTGTCTGCCCAGCTCGCGCTGCCCAACTGGGTGCGCGCGCGTGGCATGTCCATCTACCAGATGTCCATCATGGGCTCCACCGCGCTGGGCGCCGCCGTGTGGGGCCAGGTGGCCACGGTCACCGATGTGCATGTGAGCCTGGGCATTGCCGCCGCCACCGGCGTGGTGGCCATGCTGCTGGTGCAGCGCCTGGTGGCCGACCGCAGCATGGAGGAAGACCTGAGCCCCTCATGCGCCTTCAAGGCGCCCGTGGCCGACACACCGCCCGGATCGGGGCACCTGGTGGTCACCATCGAATACTTCATCGACCCCGCCCGCGCCGCTGAATTTCGCGCCGTGATGCAGGAAAGCCGCCGCAGCCGCCTGCGCCAGGGCGCCCTGGGCTGGCAACTGCTGCACGACATCAGCCAGCCCGCGCGCTATGTGGAGCGCATTGAGGACGAGTCGTGGACGGAGCACCTGCGCCGTTTTGACCGCGTGACGGCCTCGGACGTGGCGCTGCGCGACCGCAAGCTGGCGTTTCATGTGGGCGAAGCGCCGCCGAGGGTGACGCGCTGGGCGGTGGAGCAATGAGGGACCTCCTTTGCAGCCAGTCCACATAAGCTTGCGCAGTCATCGCTGCACCCAGTAGAAAAGGGAACGCACAATAGCGTTCCCTTCCAAATGGGGCGTCAATGGCCCCGCAAACCGCGCTCGGCGGTCGCTGTATTAGCGCGGCGAACCTGCCCAGCCCCCCGAGCGTAAACCAGCATCTGCATCCACGGCATTCGACTTTGCGCTTGCCTCCTTTTCCGTGACGTCGGTCACGGAGACTGCGACCGGGCGCAGCGCATCGCCGCCAGAAACTTCACGTGAAGTGACGCAAAACCACTCTCCCGCTGAAGCCACGACCACCGTGCCGGCATCACTTTCGCGCCCAGCATTGCGGCCCAACCATCCTGCAACATTTGGCTTGAAGGGCTTGCCGTTAACGTCGATAGACGTCGAATTCCAGTCATCATTGCTCACCACGCCGCCGTCACTGAATCGGATCACCAGGGTGGGGTTGGAATCGGCGGCTTTTCCTTCTGCCAGGACGACAAACACTTTGCGACCATCTGCCATCGTCTTGCCACCCTTGCCCACGATCGTGCACGCCGCTGTCGGCGTGTTCTGCGATTGCACGGCATTCGTGCTGATATTGAGCAGCTCAGCATGCACACCCGTGGCCATCGCCAGACCCAAGCTCATTCCCAAAACACTCTTCAAACTAACTTGTCGCATGGTGCGATCCTCTTTCTGTGAACAACAAACACGATCTGTGCCGGGGCACAGACCTTCCTCCCTGTCTTCGGCTCCAGAACAGAACATCTGCCTTTGCCATGCCGACACATGGCCTGGCAGGTTCCGCGCCCATGCACGCCATGTGTTGGCCTTAACGCAGTGCGTTGGACTGTGCAGCGCCTTGGTCCGTACGCACCTCCACGCCGCTGTCAAAAGCGGCGGCTTTGCACCGTCCATGCGCTTTGCGCGGTGCTTGGCCGGCTGAAGTGTTACGGCGGCGATAGGCCCTTGGTCGCCCAGAGAGCCATTACCTGCCGAAGACGAGCGCAGATTCTCAAGGGCCAATCTGGTAGTGGTGCCGTTGACTTTGTAGTCATCTGTAAATGAACTTGGCCCGCAGGGATGGCCATTCACAGGAGGGTTTGCAACCTCCGCACACGCGTCGATGCGGGCGGCGGCGTTGCTTCGTTCCGCGAGTGCCTCTTACAACGCGTCACAAAAACTCCATCGGTTTCACCATCCTGCTCCGGGGCATGTGGGGCTGGCCATTGCTGCATGGCATCAGCCAGTCCGTTCGGTTTTTGGAACGCATCCGCGAGGAAGCCCGGACGGAATACCTGCTGTGCTTTATCGGGTGATGGCTGTATGACGTGGCGCAGCGGGGCCACACGCTGGGGCTTTATGGGGGATGCGCCGCCGAGGGGGACAAGGTGGGCGTTGGCGGCCGTGGGCTGGGTTTTGTGCGATTTGAGATGTTTTTGGTCGCTAGCGCTTGTGGGGTAGCGCTATAAGCTATAAATTTTGTAGCATTGTGGCTCGCCTCACCCCGCCCCTCGGGCTGAACGCTCCCGGCCTGTGCGACTCGGTTGAAAATCCCGGCCCATGACCTTCATTTTTCAGAGGCCCAGCCAAGTGCATCCTCTGCTTCCTCTCACGTACCTGGTTGTGCTCGGCAATGGAGTGCTTGGCCCCGCTATCTATTGCGCCGCGCGCGGTATCCCGTATGACATCACGAAGATCTGGTCGTTGGCCAAGCACGGCCAGATCGGCGCGAGATATACCGTGATCTCGTGGGCCGCATTTGCCGCAGCGTCGGTCTTGGTTCTTGTTCTGTATGGGGTGAGATGAACCTATGAATCTCCTCGCGCGCTCCCGCCTGCTGCTTTCTTTCCTGTGTATCGTCCCCTGCGTCCACGCCGCCTCCGATCCAGCCCTGCTCGGCTGCTGGCGCGCCACCAAAATCGTGCTGACCACCCCCGATGGCGAAAAGGCCGAAGACACCTCCGGCCGCTGCACCCTGCAGTTCAAGGAAGATCAGTTCGAATCGACCTGCAAGACCGCCAGCGGGACGGCCACTACCACGTACCGTTACCAGGTCGTCCGCCCCCAGGTGTATGCGGCTACCATGGCGGGCAGCACTTTCAGGACGGAGATGGTGGGCTCGACGCGCGAGTACGAGTACCACATCACGGGCGATCAGCTGCGCACCGTGACCGTGCCCCCGGCCATGGCGTTCGCGGCAGCGACAGCGGCCCAGCGGGTAGAAACCGAAGCGGCGAGGGTGCCATGCCCGTGAACCCGGCGGCCAACCACTTGGCGCCCGAGTGCAGCTGCATTTCATAAAGTTGCTATTAATTTAATAGCTGCTAGCGCTTATTCAATAAGCGCTAGCAGGCAAAATCAGGCTCTTCTAGCGAATAGTAGTGATGGAACTCGCCGCACGTCTATAGACGGCGATTTCGACGTACGACATTTATCGAGTGCATCACTAGCATTCGCTAGAAGAGCCCAAAATCATTCAAAATCATCGGGGCCACAACGCCCACAGCCGCAGGTTCTGCTTCAGGCGACCGGCGATGTCGCCCGCTTCCGGGCCCCAGCCCGTGAAGAAGTCTGCACGCACCGCCCCCAGGATGGCGCTGCCCGTGTCCTGCGCCAGCACCATGCGATTGAGCTGCACCTGCGGGCCGCTGGAGGCCAGCCAGACGGGTGTGCCGTACGGGATGCTCTGGCGGTCCACGGCGATGGAGCGGCCGGGGGTGAGCGGTACACCCTGGGCGCCGCGCGGGCCGAAGCCTGCGTCCAGCGGGTTCAGAGGCTCCTCGCGAAAGAACACGTAGCGCGGGTTGGCCCACATCAGCTCGTTGGTGCGCTGGGGGTTGGCGGCCAGCCAGGCGCGGATGCCGGGCCAGGTGGCGTCGCGGGTGTAGCCCTGGTCCAGCAGCCAGCGGCCGATGCTTTGGTAGGGCTGGTCGTTGGTGCCCGCGTAAGCCACGCGCACCAGCGACACCGTGCCGTCTGCCTCGGCGATGCGCAGGCGGCCCGAGCCCTGGATGTGCAGCACCATCGATTCCACCGGGTCGCGCAGCCAGGCGATGGCGCGGCCCGCCAGCGCGGCCTGCGCTTCCGGCAGGGTCTCGATCTGCTGGCGCGTGTACCAGGGCTTGCGGGCCCCAAGGCTGGTCGGTACCCGGTAGATGGGCACGGTAAAGCCATTGCCTGGCTGGCGGGTGGCATCCATCATCGGCTCGTAGTACGCGGTGAGCAGGCCTTCGGGGTTGCCGTCGGTGGCTTCAACGCGGTAGGGCTGCAGGCGGGCGATGAGCCAGGCGCGCTGCTCGTCGGCGGTGGCAATACTTAGCTGGCGCACTTCGCTGCACAGCGCGGTGAAGGGGGGCTGGGGGCGTTCGCAGCTCTTGATCCAGGCGTTCCAGGCCTCGTGCAACGCATCGTCGGCAAAGCCGGGCAGCTCGGCCCAGCGCACGGGAATCCAGCGGCTTTTGGGCTGTGACATCGGTGGCGGCAGCGGGCCGGTGTCGCCGGGCAGCACCACGGTGCTGGGCGGTGGTGGCGCGGGGATGGCCCCGGGGCGGGAGGGGCTTGGGGCAGGGGGCGTGGAGCAGGCGGCCAGCGTTCCTACAATCAGCGCCGTCAAAGCAACGCGCAGGAGTGTCAATTTCATGGGGCTGATTTTGCTTGAAGCGCTGCTGGCGCTGGTGTTGCTGGTGGCCATCGTCTGGTGGACGATGTTCTCGGGCCGCAAGGGTGGCGAGCTGCAGCCGCCGTCGCAGGAGCCTTTGCCTCCACCGCCAGCGGCATCCCCCGAGGCTGCTCCCCCCCCACCCCCGGCGCAATGACCTTGCCTGCGCGCGGGCAGCGGGCCCAGGCGGCTTCGTCCTACAGCCAGGATGCCGCTGTGCCGATGGTGCCCCGGCCCGGCTGCGGCCACGATGGCGATGAGCTGCGCGCACCCGATGCCTAGGCCCACCACAGGCCACGCGGCACGTGATCGGAAGTCCCGACGCGCCCAGCTCCGTTGAATCTTTCAAGGAGCACCACCATGCGCAAACACATTCTTCTCGGCGCCACCGCCGTCATCGTTCTGGCCACTGGCTGTGCCAGCATGGACGACACCCAGCGCCGCACTGCCACCGGGGCCGGCGTGGGCGCGCTGGCAGGCGCCGTCATCGGCTCGGCCACCGGCGGCAGCGCTGGCACCGGGGCAGTGGTAGGTGCCGGTGTGGGGGCCCTGGGCACCTACATCTGGTCGCAGAACATGGAGCGCCAGAAGCGCGAGATGGAGCAGGCCACGCGAGGCACCGGCATCGGCGTGACGCAGACAGCCGACAACCAGCTCATGCTCAACATCCCCAGCGACATTTCGTTTGCTGTGGGCCGTTCGGACATCCAGTCCAATTTCGCGCCCGTGCTCGACCAGTTCGCTGCCGGGCTGCGCAACAACCCCAACACCGATGTCCGCATCGTGGGCCACACCGACAACACCGGCAGCGACGCCATCAACAACCCGCTGTCAATGGACCGGGCTGCCAGCACGCGCAGCTATCTCATGGGGCGGGGAGTGGACGGGCGCCGCATCGCCATCGATGGCATGGGGGAGCGGTATCCCATCGCCACGAACGAGTCGGCCGACGGCCGGGCGCGCAATCGGCGCGTGGAGATCTTTGTGGGCGAGCGCCCGAGAGGCTAAACCCCTGAGCGGCTGCGCCGCTTCCCCCGAGGGGGACGCCACCGGTGGCCGGGCAAAGCCCGTTCCACGGCGGCGCTGGCAGCGCCGGTACCAGCCCCCGCTGTTGCGGAGCTTGGTCGGGTGCTCTTCGCAGGCGGTTGCTGCTGGGTTGCCTACTTCCCCGTGCGCAACAGGTTGGCCAACTCCACGGCCGACTTGACCTGCATCTTGTCGAACACGCGTGAGCGGTGCACCTCCACCGTGCGCACGCTGATATCGAGCTGGTCAGCAATCAGCTTGTTGGGCAGGCCCGCCACCACGAGGTCCATCACATCGCGCTCGCGGTCCGTCAGATCGCGCAGGCGCACCTGCAGGTCGCTGCGCTCACGCAGTTGAGCTAGGCGCTCGGCCGACTTGGCCAGCGCCTGCTCGACGCGGTCTACCAGCGCGTTGTCGGAAAACGGCTTTTCGCAGAAATCAAACGCGCCCCGCTTGACGGTGTCCACGGCAGTGGGCACGTCCGCGTGGCCGGTCAGAAAGATCACCGGCATGGTGGCCAGGTCACCGCGCACCGCCAGCAGGTCGAACAGCGCCAGGCCGCTCATGCCGGGCATGCGCACATCCAGCAGCAGGCAGCAGGGCTGGCGTTGCGCGGGGCGGCTGGAGAGCATGGCGTCAAAGGCCTCGGCACTCTCAAAGGATTCGCTGAGCAGCCTGCGCGAACGCAGCAGCCACGCTAGCGCTTCGCGCACGCTGGCGTCGTCGTCCACGATGTACACGGTGGCGTTGGTGATGGGCTCCATGGTTCAACTCGGTTATCTGGTGGATTGTCGGTTACGCGCAGTCGCGGCAACTGGCTCGGCCTGGGCCGCCGCGCAAGGGCCGCCCCGCCGCGCTGGCGGCGACCCCGTTCCTGCGCGCAGCGCGAGAGAAGGGGGAAGCGACGCAGTCGCTCAGGGGGTTGCCGCTGGCAACGTGAAGGTAAACACCGTACCACGCGGTTCATGGGGCGCAAATCCGAGAAAACCGCCATGCTGCTCGATCACCGTGCGGCACATGCTCAGCCCCAGACCCATGCCCTCGGGGCGGGTGGTGAAAAACGGGGTGAAAAGCCTTTCGGCTACGTCCGGGGGAATGCCCGATCCCAGGTCGGTCACCGCAAACTCGATCCAGCAGCTGTGCTGGTTGGACGCCGCACGCCGCACCCGAATGTCCAGAATGCGCGTGGGTAGGGCGGGGTTGTCCATGGCCTGCATGGCATTGCGCGCTAGGTTGAGCAGCACCTGCTCGACCATGGTGCGGTCGCACAACACGGGGGGCAGGTGGGGCTCCAGCGAGGTGTTCACGCGCACCCCCAGCTTGCGTGCCTGCAGGCTCACCAGCGGCAGGATGGCATCGAGCAACTGCTGCGCGTACACCGCTTCGCGCGCCTGGTCGCGGCGACGCACAAAGTCGTGGACGCTCTTGATCACCTTGCCTGCGCGCTCGGCTTGCCGCGCAATATGTTGCATGGCCATGCGCACATCCTGCAACTGCTGAGCATGGGCAGCTGCGCCTGCGCCCTGCTCTGCCGGTGTGGGCGCCTCCAGCAGGTTGATGGAGCCGGTGGCATAGCTGGAAATGGCGGCCAGGGGCTGATTGAGTTCGTGGCTCAGCAGCGAGGCCATTTCGCCCACGGTGGCCAGGCGGGCGGTGGCCTGCAGCCGCTCTTGTGACGCCCGCGACAGCTCTTCCACCCGCCGCTGCTCGCTGATGTCGAGGAACGCGCTCATCCAGCCCGTGTGCTGGCCCTGGGCGTTGATGAGTGGGGCTTCGATGATCAGCACAGGGAAGCGGGTACCGTCCTTGCGCATGAATTCGGACTCGAAACCCTCGCGCGGCGGCATGGTGCCCGCAAAGCGGATGGCCTGGCGCTGGCGGTACTCCTCCACCCGCTCGGGGGGCCAGTAGGGCGCGGTCACGCTTTGTCCCAGCAGCTCCGGCGCGCTGAACCCCACCATGGCGCAGAAGGCCGGGTTGACATAGGTGATGCGGCCTTCCAGGTCGCGGGCGCGCAGGCCCGTGACCAGCGAATCCTCCATGGCCTTGCGAAACGCCAGCGCGTCGGCCAGGTCGCGCTCGGCGCGCAGGCGCCTGCGGTTGTCGCGCACCAGCACCACCATCACGGTGACCAGCGCAATCGACATGGCGGTGACCAGCGCGGTCAGCACGTTGGGGAACAGGCTGGGCGCGCTGTGCCAGGTGTCCATGCGCAGCACCAGGGTGCTGCCAGGTAGATCCAGCAGGTGCGTGGCCGTGAACATGCGCGAGCCGCGGCGCGCGGCGCCCAGCACGGCCAGCCGGGTGCCGTCGGCCTCTGTGAACGAGGCCTCCTGGCTGCGCGTGAGGTTGTGCGCCACCAGGTTGATCAGCACGTCCTGCAGCGAATACGTGACCACCAGGAAACCCGTGCTGCGCCCACCCGCGGTGAGCGGCAGGCACAGCTCCATCATCTCCGAGCCCAGCCCGTCGCCGTGGGGCTGAAAGTAGCTGCTTGAATAGGCTGGGCTACTCAGGCGGCGTGCATTGGCACAGGCAATGGCGGCGTCGGACTGGTGACCCTCGCGCAGCCGGGCGTCCCAGGCCACGGGGCGGTAGGGCGACTGGGCATGGGTGCGTACCCGCAGGTCGGCATCGCGCCACTCGATGCGCACGAGCTCCCGCCGGTTGCGCAGCAGCTCGGCTGCATCGACCTCCCAGGCCAGCTGGCCCGGGTCGCCTGCGTGCAGGGCCTGCAGGCTTTGCAGGTTGCGCGTAAGCGCCACGCGGATGTCGGACACCGCGTCGGCCGTGTCACGCTCCAGCCGCGACTGCACCTGACTGGCCTCGTAGCGGCCCGCAAGCCACACCATGGTGGCGAGCATGGAGATCACCAGGGCTACCAGCAGGGTCCACAGCGACCAGCGCCGCCATGCGCCGCGCCAGCGTCTTGCAAGGATGTTCAGACTGAACTTCATTCCTTGCGTCCCTGTTGCACGAAGCTGGCGTGGCCCGGGCCAGGGATGCCGAGCAAGGGTCGTCCCGCCGCAAGGGCGTCGTCCCCCTTCCCGCGCGCAGGGCGACAGAAGGAGGAAGCGGCGCAGCCGCTCACGGGGTTGAGTTTCATTTCACAGGACGCGGTGCGAGAGGGCCGGCAACTGCAGGCGAACGTCGCGCAGACGCTGCGGGTCCACCACACCCGACACCACGCCCGCGAGCTGGTCCTGCTGGGCGAGTACTGTGCCCCAGGGGTCCACCAGCATGCTGTGGCCCCAGGTGTGCCGCCCGTTTTCGTGCACACCGCCCTGCGCGGGCGCCAGCACATACGCCAGGTTTTCCACGGCGCGGGCGCGCAGCAGCAGCTCCCAGTGCGCCTGACCGGTGGTGTGGGTGAACGCGCTGGGCACGAGCAGCAGGTCTGCACCCGCGCTGGCGTGGGCGCGGTACAGCTCGGGAAAGCGCAGGTCGTAGCACACCGAGAGGCCCACGCGCCAGCAGTGGCCGTCGCGCGATGGCAGCTCGAACTGCACGGGGGTGTTGCCCGCTTCGATGACCCGGCCTTCGTGGAACTGCTCGCGCCCGTTGTCAAAGTAGAAAAGATGAATCTTGTCGTAGCGTGCCACGCAGTCGCCAGCGGGGTTGAACACCAGGGTGGTGTTGCGCACCCGGTCGGGTGTGGTGGCCACCAGCGGCAAGGTGCCCCCCACAATCCACATCTGCAGCTCGCGTGCCGCGCTGGCCAGAAAGTGCTGGATACGGCCCTCGCCCGGTGCTTCGCGCAGGGCGAGTTTGTCGGTGTCCTTGTGGCCCATCACGCAGAAGTATTCGGGCAGCACGGCCAGCTCGGCACCTGCGCAGGCGGCCTGCTCCAGCAGGGCGCGCGCAGCGCGCAGGTTGTCGTCGAGCCGGGTGCAGGACACCATCTGGATTGCGGCAACTTTCATCATGACGGTTCTCCGGTGCGGGGTGCGCTGGGGCGTGTGGGCGTGCCGGTTGCAGGGCCCGCCTCGCGGTTGCGGCGGGCCACGCGCACCACGCGGGGGTCCGTCCAGGTGCCATCGATGCGGAACTCCTGCGTGGCCGCCTCGATCAGCGGGCCGCGCAGAAATACCTGGGCCAGGAAGCTTCCCAGCCCAATGACCGGGTTGATGGCTGTGGCCACCAGAGACGCGGTCATGGCGTTGATCTCGGGCACCACCACCACGCGCAGGTCCTGGGTTTCCTGGTCGATGTTGGCGCTGCCCTCCATCAGCACGGCGGCGTTGACGCCCTTCATCTGCAGATTGTTCGTGGTGGCCACGCCCTGCTCGATGTGCACATCGCCCCTGACAAAGTCGAACGCAAAACCCTCGCTGAACACATCGCGGAAGTCGAGCGTCAGGCGGCGTGGCAGCGATTGCAGGCTCAGCACGCTCAGCAGCTTGGCAAGGCCCGGGTCGGCCTTGAGGAACTGGCCGGACTCCACGTTCAGGTTGATCTGCCCGGTCATGCTGCGGTAGTCAGGGCTGAACGGCGCGCCGATCCAGGCCACCTGCCCTTCCATGCGGCCCTTTCCACGCCGGACCACATTGGCCATGCCCATGCGGCCCAGCAGGTCGCCCGAGTCGCGGATGTCCAGCTTGAAGTTGAGCACCGTGCGCCGCTCCGGCGTGCGGGGCCCCACCCCTGCGGTGTTCAGCACCGCCCAGTTGCCGTTGGCTGTGAAGTTCGCCTCGGGCGCGAGGATATTGAATTTGGAGAGGCGCCATTCGCGCTGCGTGCCATCTCCGCCCCGGTTCTGCGCTTCTATTTCCACACGCCCGAGGCGTTTGCCGCGCAGTTCAAAGTCATCCACCACGATGTCCAGCGCGGGCAGGGCGCCGGGCTGCTCGTCCAGCAGGGCCTCGACCTGGGTGACGTCGCTCTGGGGCATGTTCACGCGCGAGAGCCGCGCAAACAGGCGCCCGTTGGGGTGTTCGGCGCCGCCTGGCTGGCGGTATTCCAGATAGCCGTTGAGTTCCGTGGCGTCGAGGTTGGCACGCCAGGTGGTGCCGTCCCGCAGCGCGCCGGCCACGATGTTGTGCAGGGTGCGACCCTGCAATGTGAGTTCGCGGGCGCGCAAGGCCAGTGTGGTGGGCAGGTAGTCCTGCGCCGTGCTGGGCGTTCCCGTTGAGCCTGGCGATCCGGGTGCGGTTGCGGGGCGTGCAGCGGGTTCGCTGCCGGTTGCCTGGGTCAGCACGTCTTCCCAGGCATCCACATCAAGCTTGCCCTGGCTGATGTTGGCCGCCACACCCTGCGCGGGCACCGGGGCGGATTCCCCGCCCGACAGGCCGATGCCGATGGCACCGCGCAGCACCCGGGCCTGGGGCCCGCCCAGATCCCGAATGTAGGTGGCCGCGCCCAGTGCGCCGAGGTCCAGCGTGATCTGATCGCGCAAAGGCGGGGCTTCGGTGCCATTTCCCGCCTGCGCAAGGCCCACCAGCGATTCGCGGGCCACCTGGGTTTCAAACCGCAGTGGCAGGCTGCTTTCGGCCGTCTTGCCCAGCGGGGCGGGCAGCGCCAGCGCCAGCCCCTGCAGGCTGGTGGTGACCTGCACCTCCGGCACGCCACGGCGAAACGCGAGTGCCATGGAATACGCGGTGCTGCCTGTGGCGCGGCGCGCCAGCTGCGAGAGCATGCCCAGCTGTGATGCCTGCTGCAGCCCTTCTGCGGTGGCGGTGCCCTGTGCGCGAAGCTGCACTGCCGATTCCGTGGCTGGGGCGTTGGCAGGCAGCGCGCGCATACCGCCCTCCAGCCGCACTGGCCCCCCCAGCGCCTGGGCCTGCATGGTGTTGAGCGAAAAACCGGCTTCGGTGAACTGGACCACGCCCCGCACCCGGCTCAATGTGGGGGTGTCGGGCGTGATGCGCAACTCGTTGCCTGCCAGCATGACACTGCCCTGGACCTTGGACTTGTTGATGTCGCTGATGGGCAATGCCAGGCGCAGCTGGAAATCCGCGTTGCCGGTGCCGGTGGCCTGTTCCAGCGCGTTGCCCGTCATTCGACCCAACGGCGAGGTGTTCATGAGCGCGAGCAGCTCGGTCAGCGGCCCCCGGGCGTCGGCATTTACGCCCACCACCGTATGGGTGAGGTCTGGAATCTTGGCGTCCACCTTCGACAGGCGCAGGCCTGGGCGCCCGGAAAACCCGCCGCTGGCTCCCCGCACCTGCATGGTGGATCGTTCAAAGATCAGCTCGCCCGCCAGTTCCGTCAATGCAGGCCACGGCAACGTATTGGCCGGTTGCAGCTGCGTAGGGACGTAGGCGTAGGTGACATCCTTCACACGGGCGGCGATGCGAAATTCACCCTGCTTGGGATCGTTGAACGGCAGGTGGTGCAGATCCCCCTTGACCCGGAACTGCACGTTGCTTGCGCTGCCCGCCACCACGGCGTCGCGCACATAGTGGCGCGATTCCTGGGGGATGGACAGCGGCAGGTAGCGGTGCACACGGGTCCCGTCCGCCCGGTTCAGGGTGCCTGTGAGGTCCAGCACTCCCGGAAAGCGAGAGCGGTGTGCCACCTTGCCCGCATCGCTGGTATGCCAGGTGGCCCGGGCCTCGCCCTGGGCGTCGGCATTGGCAAACTGCACATCGGTGGCCTGCACGGCGATGCGGTCGCCATCGAGTTGCCAGCGCACATCGGCGCTGAGCCGGTCCAGCGGCAGCACCGGGTCTTCGAACACGCCGGGCAGCACCAGCGCACCGGAGGCAATGGTCAGCGCTGCCTTGCCGCCCGCCTGGGTCATGTCGATGTCCACCGTGGCACCCCGCAGGCCCAGTTGGGTGGACGCGCTGGCGGGGGTGTCGCCTGCCAGTGCCAATCCGCGAATGCTCCCGCGCACTTGATACTGCTGCAGGTTTTCGAGAGGGCCTTTCCAGGTGGCCTGGATCTCGTCCACGAGCCCGTGGGGCGAATAGGTGCGCACGGCCTCATGTGCCGTGGTGCCCAGGGGCAGGCGGCTGGCGACCTGCGCCAGGGCAGCCAGGTCCAGGCGGTCGGCGCGGAACTCGCCTTGCGCGGGTGCCTTGCCGACCGCCGCCGTGTGCACAAGCCGGACGTTGCCTCCGGGCCAGGTGAGACCATCATCCGTCTTGAATTGCAGCGCCTGGGTCGAGAATTCGAACCCCCCGTTCAGTCGGCGCCCACCCAGCCGCCCCTGAATGGACGGCAGCACCAGCGCCTGTAAGCCTGCACCCAGTGTGGCATTGACATCGGCCAGCGCCAGGTCGGCTGTGCCGCCCACAATCTGCCCGCGCTGCACATCGGCCCAGGCTCGCAGCGCGCCCCGGCCCTGGGCGAGCTCCACGCCCACATCGGCATGGTGGCGCAGCCGCGAGACGTCCACCCGGGAAAAGTCGGCGAAGACCTGCCCGTTCCAGTGTTTCCAGTTGCCGTCGCGCGCGCGCAGCAAAGGCGCGCGGAACAGCCCCGTCACCGTGAAGCGGTCTCCCCAGGCTTCGGGGGGCGTGGCATCCAGCCGCATGTGGTGGTGCCAGTTGCCGTTGCGCAAGAGCAGGTCCACCTTCTCCAGCGCAAGCTCCGGGGCGCCGCGCTGCTCATCGGTCCAGCGCACCGTGCCGCCCCGGATGAACACCTCGCCCTGTGAAAACAGCCAGTCGGCGGCGGCGTTGTCCTCGCCCTGCTGCTGGGAGAAATCCAGACCCGCCACCTGGATGCGGCCGTCCGCAGTGCGGCGCACATTCAGCTCGGGCTCTTCGATGTACAGCTGTTCGAACCCGCCCTTGAGCAGGGAGCGCGGCGACAGCGCCACCACCACCCGTGGAAGGCGCAGAGCAGAGCGGCCGGCAGCGTCCAGCAGGGTGACATCCGAGAGTTCAATGGAAGGGATCAGGCCTTCGGTGTGCGCCGCGATGGCACCGATCTGGACAGGAACCCCCAGCGCCCGTGCGGCATGCGCCTCCAGCTGTGGGCGGAAATCACCGATTCGCGGCACAATCCAGCCATGAAGCGCCCCCCACGCGATGGTCAGCAGCAGCCAGAAGGCCAGCAGCAAGCCCAGCGACCACCGCGCGAGGCCTGCCACAATTTTCAGCAGGCGGGTGGGGTGCGTGGTGGGATCGATCATGGTGGGATTGAATGTGGCAGGAATTATGACCCGCAGGCTTAGCGCGGGTTCACTACAAACCAGTGTTCTTATGTACGCAGCGTTGCGCTGCGGCTGCCATGTCGATCCCGTATCCTGAATCCCCCTGCAATCCCTCCGCGACCTTTGTTCACGGGGCCGGGCACTCGCGTTTCTATCAGCGCCTGCATCGCCGCTACGAGGCTGACCTGCTGCTCCTGCCGCCCGGTGTCCCCCGGTGGCCCAGCATGGAGCAGGCCTACGACGCGCTGCGCGCACGCGGTTGTGACACGGGCACCGCGCTCCGGGTGCTGCGCCAGCTGGTCATGGAGCGGCTGATCCAGATGGACTGCGAGGCGCAGGCTCCGCTGGCGGACATTACCAGTGCGGTCACCGAGCTGGCCGAGCTGGCGCTGGACAGGGCCTGCCAGCATGCCCGCCAGGAGCTGGACGAGCGCCACGGCGCGCCGCGCGGGCCGGACGGCCAGCCCGTGCAGCTGTGGATCATCGGCATGGGCAAGCTCGGTGCCCGCGAACTGAACGTCTCCAGCGACATCGACCTGATCTACGTGTACGAGCACGATGGCGAAACGGCGGGCGCGGCTGATGGCCGGGGGCGCATCTCGAACCACGAATACTTTGCACGTGCGGTCAAGGCCATCTACAGCCTGGTGGGCGACACCACCGAACACGGATTTGTGTTCCGCGTGGACCTGGCGCTGCGGCCCAATGGCAACTCTGGCCCGCCTTCGGTCTCGTTGTCGGCGCTGGAGGAATACCTGCAGCTGCATGGGCGCGAGTGGGAGCGTTTTGCCTGGCTCAAGAGCCGGGTGGTGGCACCGCGTGATTGCATTGCCAGTCCTGAGGTTCAGGCGCTGCGCGGTGTGGTGCTGCCCTTTGTGTTCCGCCGCTACCTGGACTACAGCGTGTTCGATGCGCTGCGGGTGCTGCACCGCCAGATCCGGGACCATGCCGCCAAGCGCAGCGCGGGCCACCCGGAGCGCGCCAACGACGTCAAGCTCTCGCGCGGCGGCATTCGTGAGATCGAGTTCACGGTTCAGCTGCTGCAGGTGGTGCGGGGCGGCCAGTTCCCCGAGTTGCGCCGCCGCCCCACGCTTGATGCGCTCACACGCCTGTCCCAGGCGGGTCTGATGCCGCAGGAAACGGCTGATGCGCTCGCGCGGGCCTACGTCTTCTTGCGCCGTGTGGAGCACCGCATCCAGTACCTGGATGACCAGCAGACCCATGTGCTGCCCACGCGCGATGACGATCTTGCGTGGATCGCGCACACCCTGGGGTATCCCGATTGCTGCGCCTTCCTGCACGAGCTGGACGCACACCGTGAACTGGTGGCCCAGGAATTCGACACCCTGCTGGGCGGGGCGGGCAAGAAGCAGTGCAATGGCGGAGGCTGTGGCGGCCCCCGCGCTGCGGCAGCAGCCCCCCCCGAATTCGACACGCTGCTGGAGCAGTTGCCGCCCGGATTTCGCGAGCGCGTTGCCGAATGGCGCAACCACCCGCGCGTGGCGGGGCTGCGCGACGAAGCCCGTGCCCGCCTGTTCCGGCTGGTGCAACGCACCGCACAGTGGCTCAAGGAAGGCCGCGTCACCGAAGAGGCCGCCCTGCGCCTTGCCAACTGGCTGGAGCCGCTGCTGCGCCGCGAGAGCTATCTGGCGCTGCTGCTGGAGCGCCCCTCTGTGCACGAGCAATTGCTGCACCTCCTGGGTGCGGCCAAATGGCCCGCCCGCTACCTGCTGCAGCACCCCGGCGTCATCGATGAACTGGTGGGGGATTCGCTGCTCGCCGAACGTTTTGTGGTGGCCGACTTCGAGCGCGAACTGGCAGTGCGGCTCGCGTCGCTGCAGTCCACGGGCGAGGACGATGACGAAACCTTGCTCAACCTGCTGCGCCGTGCCCAGCACGCGGAAACCTTCCGCACCCTCGCGCGCGACGTGGAGCGGCGCATCACCGTCGAGCAGGTGGCGGATGACCTGTCCGCCCTGGCCGACAGCGTGCTGCGCATCACGGCCCAGTGGTGCTGGAGCCGGCTCAAGACGCGCCACCGCGAGAGCCCGCAATTCGCCATCATTGGCTACGGCAAGCTGGGCGGCAAGGAACTGGGCTACGGCAGCGATCTGGACATCGTCTTTGTGTTCGATGACGACGACGAACGCGCCCCCGAGGTCTATGCGGCCTTTGTGCGCAAGCTCATCAACTGGCTCACAGTGAAGACGGGTGAAGGCGATCTGTACGAGATCGACACTGCGTTGCGGCCCAATGGCAGCTCAGGTCTGCTGGTCACGAGCTTCGAGGCCTACGCCAACTACCAGCAGCGCCGGGGCAGCAACACCGCGTGGACCTGGGAGCACCAGGCCATGACACGCGCGCGGTTTGTGATGGGCAGCGAGGCCTTGCAGGCGCGCTTCGATGCCGTGCGCGAGGCTGTCATCACCTCCGAACGCGACGCTGCCGCCCTGCGTGAGGAGATCGTGGCCATGCGCGAGCGTGTGCGCGCAGCGCACCCCACGCGCGACGGGCAGTTCGATGTGAAACACAGTCCGGGCGGCATGGTGGATGCGGAGTTTGCCGTGCAGTACCTGGTGCTCTCGCAGTCTGCAAACCACCCGGAGCTGGTGGGCAATGTGGGCAACATCGCGCTGCTGCAGCGCGCCGAGCAGGTGCGGCTGTTGCCCCCTGGCGTGGGTGTGGCGGCTGCGGATGCGTACCGCGAACTGCGGCGCGTGCAACACGTGGCGCGCCTGGACGAGGCGCCCACCCAGGTTGCCCCCCCCGCACTGCAGGCCGAGCGCGATGCGGTGCTGGCCCTGTGGAGGTCCGTGTTCGGTTGAGTCGCACCAAGGTGTGACGTTTTGTTGCATTTTTGCGGGCTGAATTTTCCGCGTGGCATCGCTAATTCAAACGGTTGTTTGAATTCTGGTGTGTAATCCGGTGCCATGAGTTTCGGCGCCCATTTCATTCCCGCAGCCCAGCGCACCGCCCGCAGTGATGGAGAAGACACGCGCGTGCGCCTGCTGCGCGCCGCGCTGCAGCTGTTTTCCGAGCGGGGCTTTGCGCAAACCTCGGTGCGTGCCATTGCCGAAGCCGCCGGCACCAACGTGGCAGCGATCGCCTACCATTTTGGCGACAAGGCGCGCCTCTACACAGCCACGTTCTACGAGCCCTTCGGCAGCGGCAGCGACCTCATCCCGGTGTTTGCCGACCCTGCGCTGACCTTGCAGCAGGCGCTGGCCGCCTACTTCGGTGGCTTTCTGGAGCCGCTCAAGCACGATGACCTTGTGACCCAGTCGCTGCGCTTGCACGTGCGCGAGCTGCTGGACCCCACCCATGTGTGGCCCGAGCTCATCGAGCGCGAGTGCCGGGCACCCCATCTGGCGCTGGTCCAAGTGCTGTGCCGCCACATGGGCGTGGCCGCAGCGGACGACGACATGCACCGCCTCGCCTTCTCGCTGGCCGGGCTGGTTATGCAGATGTGGACCCAGCGCGACCCGCTGCAGGCTATTGCACCGCAGCTGGCGGGGTCTGGGGCTGTGGACGAATGGGTGGACCGGCTGACCGGTTACGCCCTGAGCATGGTGCAGGGCGAGATCGCCAGGCGGCAGGCCGTACAACAGCCCGCGCGCCGCAGTACTTCACGGAATTCGCACAAGGAATCCAACGCATGACTTTGAGCAAGACCCGATTCTTCTGGGCCACCTGCCTGCCCCTGGCCCTGGGCGCCTGTGCCATCACAGCGCCCCCCGCCCAGGTGCCCACCACTCCACCTGTGGCGTGGCAAGCGCCCTTGCCGCACCAGGGCTCTTTGGGGGATCTGACCCGATGGTGGACGCAGCTGGGCGACCCGCTGCTTGTGGAGTTGATCGACGCGGCCCAGGCCGTCAGCCCGGGTGTGGCGCAGGCCCAATCCCGCATTGCGCAGGCCCGGGCCACGCAGGTGGCCAGCCGCGCCGCCCTGCTGCCGTCGCTCGATGCGCAGGCCAGCGCCAGCCGGGGTTTCAACGAACAGCTTGCAGGCATCGCGACCACGGCGCAGGCCGGGCTGCAGGCGAGCTGGGAGATTGACCTTTTTGGTGCGAACCGCGCGACCAAGACCGCTGCCGACGAGCGGCTGGCGGGCGCACAGGCGCTGTGGCACGAGGCGCGCGTGAGCGTGGCCGCCGAGGTGGCGCAGCAGACGAGCAGCCTGCGCACCTGCCTGGAGCAGCTGCGCGTGGCCGAGCGCGATGCGCAGTCGCGTGGCGAAACCTCGCGCCTGTCAGGTCTTAGCGAACGCGCCGGCTTCACGGCGCCCGCCACGGCAGCCCTGGCCCGTGCCAGTGCCGCCGAAGCGCAGGCGCGTGCATCGCAGCAGCGCATGCAGTGCGATGTGGAGGTCAAGACCCTGGTGGCACTGACCGGGTGGGAGGAGCCGGCGCTGCGGTCGCGCCTGTCCACGCCTGCCGCCACAGCCCCCGACACCCTGTTCGCCATCGCCACGCTACCCGCCCAGGTGCTGGCCCAGCGCCCTGATGTGTACAACGCCGAGCGCGAAGTCGCCGCTGCCAGTGCCGAAGTGGGCAGCGCCCAGGCCCAGCGTTACCCGCGCCTGTCTCTCAGCGGCTCGGTGGGCACGGCGTGGGTGCGCAGCGGTGGCGTGACCACCGACCTGAACACCTGGACCATCGGCCCGCTGGCGCTCAGCGTGCCGCTGTTCGATGGGGGCCGGCGCGGCGCGCAGGTGGACGCGGCGCAGGCGCGCTATGACGAAGCCGCCGCGCTCTACCGCGCCAAGGTGCGCCAGGCCGTGAGCGAGGTCGAACAGGCGCTGGTGCGGCTGCAGAGCACGGCCGAGCGCAGCACCAGCGCGCGAACGGCGGCTGCGGGCTATCGCACATCTTTCGATGCCACCGAAGCGCGCTGGCGCGGCGGCCTGGCGAGTCTGGTGGAGCTGGAAGACGCGCGGCGCACGTCCTTGGCGGCCGAGAACGCGCTGATCGCGCTGCAGCATGAACGCCAGGCCGCCTGGGTTGCGCTGTACCGCGCCGCTGGCGGTGGATGGGACGGGCAGACCACCACCACTGCAGCCTCCCCTTCTGCTGCGGCTACCGCCGCACGCTGAATGAAAAACCGGGGGGGTGGGCTGATCGCTCACCCTTTCTCCTGACACCGACTGGATGAACGGATACACACAATGCAAACGCAAGGTTTCAAGATTTCTCCCACGGCCTTCGCCGTCATCGCTGCCTGCGCACTGGCCACCGGTGGCGCCCTGGTGTTCTCCAGCGCATCGCGCGCCGCCGATGAGCCCAAGGCCAGCCAGCCCCGCCCCGCGCTCACCGTGAGCACGGCCCAACCCCAGCGCACCTCGGTGCCGCTGCGCCTGGCGGCCAATGGCAACATCGCCGCCTGGCAGGAGGCCAGCATTGGCGCCGAGAGCAACGGTCTGCGCCTGACCGACGTGCGTGTGAACGTGGGCGACGTGGTCAAGGCCGGCCAGGTGCTGGCAACTTTCTCTGCCGAAACCGTACAGGCCGATGTGGCCCAGGTCCGCGCCAGCCTGCTCGAAGCCCAGGCCAATGCGGCCGAAGCCGCTGCCAATGCCGACCGGGCCCGCTCGCTGCAGGCCACGGGCGCCTTGAGCCAGCAGCAGATCCAGCAGTACACCACGGCCGAGAAGACCGCGCAGGCTCGCGTGGAGGCGGCCAAGGCCACGCTGAACGCACAGCAGTTGCGTCTGAAGTACACCCAGGTGGTGGCGCCCGACAGCGGCGTGATCTCGGCCCGCACGGCCACCGTGGGCGCGGTGGTGGGCGCGGGCACCGAGCTGTTCCGCATGGTGCGCAAGGGGCGTCTCGAATGGCGCGCCGAAGTCACGTCCACCGAGCTGCGCCGCATTGCGCCCGGTGCCAAGGTCAGCGTGATGGCGGCCAGCGGCGCGACGGCGGAGGGTACGGTGCGCATGATTGCGCCGACGGTGGACCCGCAGACGCGCAATGCGCTGGTGTACGTTGATCTACCCCTGAACACAGACTTCCGTGCGGGCATGTTCGCGCGCGGCGAGTTTGCGCTGGGCGCCAGCGATGCACTCACCGTGCCACAAGAGGCGCTGGTGGTGCGCGACGGCTTCTCGTACGTGTTTGTGGTGGGTGCCGAGCAGCGTGTGCAAATGCGCAAGGTGCAGACGGGCCGCCGCGTGGCTGACCGGGTCGAGGTGCTCTCGGGTCTGGACGCGAATGCCTCGGTAGCGGTGCGTGGCGCTGGCTTCCTGAACGACGGTGACCTGGTGCGGGTGGTGAGCACGCCGCCCGCCAGCAGCACCTCGCAAGCTCCGGATTTCAAGCAAAAAATGGCTCTAGCGCTTACCAATAAAGCGCAAACAGCTATCAATTGAGGAGCATTCGACATGAATGTATCCACCTGGTCGATCAAGAACCCCATACCGGCGCTGATGCTGTTTGTGCTGCTGACCTTCGGCGGCCTGCTGTCGTTCAACGCCATGAAGGTGCAGAACTTTCCGGACATTGACCTGCCCACGATCTCCGTGACCGTGGCGCTGCCCGGCGCCTCGCCCGCGCAGCTCGAAAACGATGTGGCGCGCAAGATTGAAAACAGCATCGCCACGCTGCAAGACCTGAAGCACATCTACACCAAGGTGCAGGACGGCGGCGCTACCATCACGGCCGAGTTCCGCCTGGAAAAGCCTACGCAGGAAGCGCTGGACGACGTGCGCTCTGCCGTGGCCCGCGTGCGCGGTGACCTGCCTGGCGACGTGCGCGACCCCATCGTGACCAAGATGGACCTGGCCGCGCAGCCGGTGCTCGCGTTCACCATCGCCTCCACCCGCATGGACGACGAGGCGCTGTCCTGGTTTGTGGACGATGCCGTGGCCAAGAAGCTGCTCACGGTGCGGGGTGTGGGCGCGGTCAACCGCGTGGGCGGTGTGCAGCGTGAGGTGCATGTGTTGCTGGACCCGGTCAAGCTGCAGGCGTTGAACGCCACGGCGGCCGATGTCTCGCGCCAGCTGCGGCTGGTGCAGACCGAAAGTGCCGGTGGCCGCACCGACCTGGGCGGCAGCGAACAGCCTGTACGCACCCTGGCCACGGTGCAGTCGGCGCAGGAGCTCGCAGGGCTCACGCTGGCACTGTCCGATGGCCGCCATGTGCGGCTCGATCAGGTGGCCACGGTGACAGACACGATTGCCGAGCCGCGCGCACTGGCCCTGCTCAACGGCAAGCCCGTGGTGGGCTTCGAGGTTGCGCGCAGCAAGGGCGCGAGCGAGGTGGAAGTCGGCTCTGCGGTGCAGGCGGCCCTCAAGGAAATTCGCGCACAGCACCCCGATCTGGAGATCACCGAAGCTTTCAACTTTGTGCAGCCTGTGCAGGAGGAATACGACGGCTCCATGCACCTGCTGTACGAAGGCGCGTTGCTGGCCGTGCTGGTGGTGTGGCTCTTTTTGCGCGACTGGCGCGCCACGTTCGTGTCGGCTGTGGCGCTGCCGCTGTCGGTGATTCCGGCGTTCATCGGCATGCACTGGCTGGGCTTCTCGATCAACGTGATCACGCTGCTGGCGCTGTCGCTGGTGGTGGGCATTTTGGTGGATGACGCCATCGTGGAGGTCGAGAACATCGTGCGCCACCTGCGCATGGGCAAGACGCCCTACCAGGCGGCCATGGAGGCGGCCGACGAAATTGGCCTGGCCGTGGTGGCCACCACGTTCACACTGATTGCGGTGTTTTTGCCCACCGCGTTCATGAGCGGCATTGCAGGCAAGTTCTTCAAACAATTCGGCTGGACGGCGTCGCTGGCGGTCTTTGCCAGCCTGGTGGTGGCGCGGGTGCTGACACCCATGATGGCGGCCTACATCCTCAAACCCATCGTGGATACGCACAAGGACCCGCGCTGGATGACGGTGTACCTGCGCTGGGCGGCCTGGTGCATCAAACACCGCTGGATGACCTTCATTGCCACGGCAGCGTTTTTCGTCGGTTCGCTGGCGCTGATCCCGCTGCTGCCCACGGGCTTCATCCCGGCCGATGACAACTCGCAGACCCAGGTCTACCTGGAGCTGCCACCTGGCGCCACGCTGGCCCAGACCCGCGCCGTGGCCGAGGATGCGCGCCAGCGCATCGCCAAGGTGGACCATGTGCAAAGTGTGTACACCACCATCGGCGGCGGCTCGGCCGGCACTGACCCCTTTATGGGAGGTGCCAGCACCGAAACGCGCAAGGCCACGCTGACCATCTTGCTGTCCGAGCGCGGCGACCGTCCGCGCAAGCAGGGCATCGAAAACAAGATCCGCGCCGCGCTGGAGACGCTGCCTGGCGTGCGCAGCAAGGTGGGCTTGGGCGGCTCGGGCGAGAAGTACGTGCTGGTGCTCACGGGCGACGACCCGCAGGCGCTGACCACGGCCGCATTGGCGGTCGAGAAAGACCTGCGCACCATCCCCGGCCTGGGCAGCATCTCTTCCACCGCCAGCCTGGTGCGCTCCGAAATTGCCGTGCGCCCCGACTTTGCGCGCGCCGCCGATCTGGGGGTGACCAGCAGCGCCATTGCCGAAACGCTGCGCATTGCGACCGTGGGCGACTACGACGTGTCGCTGCCCAAGCTCAACCTCGCCTCGCGCCAGGTGCCGATCGTGGTCAAGCTGCAGGACGACGCGCGCAAGGACCTGTCGCTGCTGGAGCGCCTGTCGGTGCCGGGCAGCAAAGGCCCGGTGATGCTGGGCCAGGTGGCCACGCTGGAGTTCAGCGGCGGACCGGCCGTGGTGGACCGGTATGACCGCGCGCGCAATGTCAACTTTGAGATCGAGCTGTCAGGCCAGCCGCTGGGCGACGTGACGAAGGCGGTAGAGGCGTTGCCCTCCATCCAGAACCTGCCGCCGGGCGTGCGCCAGATCACGATTGGCGACGCCGAGATGATGGGCGAGCTGTTTGCCAGCTTTGGCCTGGCGATGCTCACCGGCGTGCTGTGCATCTACATCGTGCTGGTGCTGCTGTTCAAGGACTTCCTGCACCCGGTGACCATCCTGGCGGCGCTGCCGCTGTCGCTGGGCGGCGCGTTTGTGGGGCTGCTGATCGCGCAGAAGAGCTTCTCGATGCCCTCGCTCATCGGGCTGATCATGCTCATGGGCATTGCCACCAAGAACTCGATCCTGCTGGTGGAATACGCCATCCTGGCGCGGCGCGAGCATGGCATGACGCGCTTTGAGGCACTGATCGACGCTTGCCACAAGCGCGCACGGCCCATCATCATGACCACGCTGGCCATGGGTGCGGGGATGATGCCGATTGCGCTGGGCATTGGTGCGGCGGATGCCAGCTTTCGCTCGCCCATGGCGGTGGCGGTGATTGGCGGGCTGATCACGTCCACGCTGCTGAGCCTGCTGGTCATCCCCGCCGTGTTCACGGGGGTGGATGATCTGGGGCAGTGGTTTGGTCGCATGCTGCGGCGCTTGCGAGGTGCCCACCCCGTGCCCGCCCCAGAGGCGCCCGCTACACCCCCAGCGGGATGATGGAGACCGGTGGTTGCTTGAAAAAGCAGGCAATCCCCGGGGTTGCCCCGGCTTAGCCGGGCGTGTGGCCGTTAGATAATGTAACGACCACCATGAACCTCGTCAGCCTGAACATCGAATCCATCCAGCTGGGCCACCCTCTGCCGTTTGTGCTGCGGGGTGCTGATGGCGTGTTGCTGGCGCAAAAAGGCTATGTCATCCGCACCCGGGAAGAGCTGGCCAAGATGGTGGGCCGGGGGCGGCAGCTGTGTGTGGATACCGATGAGTCCGGTGACAGCCACCGGGCCTACCTCGCGCAATTGCAGCGCATGTTGATCGCCGACACCAACCTGGGCGAAATTGCCGCGATGAAGATGACGGCGGCCGACGACGCAGGAGGGCGGGGCCGCACTGGCAAGACGCTGCCTGACTGGCCCGAACTGCAGTTGCGTGCCACACAGTTGCTGCGTGCACCTTCGCCCGCTGATTTTGGCGGGCGCTTCCAGACGCTGCACGACGAGCTGGCCCGCCACTGCGAGCAGACGCCCGACGCGACGCTGCTGGGCCTGATTTACCTGTCTGCGCAGGAAACGCGCATGTACAGCGCCACGCATTCGATGCTGGTGTGCTGTGTGTGCATGGTGGTGGCGCGCGAGATGCTGCGCTGGCCCGCCTCCCGTGTGCAGCAGCTGGGCCACGCGGCGCTCTCCATGAACATAGCCATGTCCGAGCTGCAGGACCAGCTGGCCCAGCAGACCCATCCGCTCACCGCCCAGCAGATTGCGGCGGTCGAGAGCCACGCGGAGCGTTCTGAGGCACTGCTGCGCACGCTCGGCGTGGCCGACCCGGTGTGGCTGGAGGCGGTGCGCTGCCACCACCACCGCACCCCCGGCCCGCTGGCCAAGAAGACGGAGGCCCAGCAAATGGCCCGCCTGCTGCAGCGTGCCGACATTTTTGGCGCCCGCATGGCACCTCGCGCGGCCCGGTTGCCCATGCCCGTCACGGCGGCCATGCAGGCCAGCTACTACGACGAAGAGCATCAGGTGGACGAGGCTGGTGCCGCGCTTGTCAAGACCCTGGGTGTATACCCGCCCGGGGCCTTCGTGCGGCTGGCCAGCCAGGAGGTGGGCGTGGTCGTTCGCCGGGGCACCACGGCCACCACGCCCAAGGTGGCGGTGGTGACCAACCGTGACGGCATGCCCACGGGCGAGCCCATTCCGCGTGACACCGGCATGCCCCCCTGGAAGGTCACGGGCGTGGTGGCTTTCAAGGACGTGAGAGTCAAGCTCTCGCTGGACCGCCTGCTCAACCTGGTCTGACCCCGCGCCGGGCTGCGGGCGCATCCCCCCCCACCTGCAGCGGGTGGGCTGGCACAGGCCCACGCCACCCAACGGCGCCCAGCGCCACTGGCGGGCAGCTTGTGCCCGGAATTTTCCCTCTCTTGCCACCACGACGGCAAACCTTCAGCCGTGCGACGCCTGTCGCCCCGTTCCCGTGCGCGCCCGCAATACCCCTTTCTTTTGCAGGACTTTGAATCCGAGCGGTTCGCATTCCCGTAAACCAATCAGTCCAAATAAAAACTCATGTGGACAAAAAATGATGGAATGGTTAAATTGCCCATACCCACTGCGATCCCAAGTCCTATGAACACCTCTAACAGACGCTTTCTTTCGGCCGCCAGCCTTTTGTTGCTGGTCGCGGTGGCGGTCGGCTATGCCCCCCCGGTCCGCGCGGCGGATTCCGAAAGCTGCCCGGCCACGCTGCAGCACACGTTTGCGAGGTTGCAGGACGAAAAGCCTCAGTCGCTGTGCCAGTACAGCGGCAAAGTGGTGCTGGTGGTGAACACGGCCAGCTTCTGTGGCTTTACGGGCCAGTACAAGGGGTTGGAGGAGCTGTACGCCCGCTACAAAGACAAGGGCCTGGTGGTGCTGGGCTTCCCATCCAACGACTTTGCCCAGGAAAAAGGCAGCAACAAGGAGATTGCTGACTTCTGCGAAAACACCTTTGGCGTGAAATTTCCGATGTTCGCCAAGAGCAGCGTGAAGGGCCCCGAGGCTTCGCCGCTGTTCCAGCAACTGGCGCAGCTGTCGGGCACAGCGCCACGCTGGAACTTCCACAAATACCTGCTGGGCCGCGACGGCAAGCTGGTGGACAGCTACTCCAGCCTGACCGCCCCAGATAACAAGGGCCTGGTGCGGGCCATCGAACAACAGCTGAACCAGCCTGTGCCCCGGTGACCGCGATGACTTCTTTACATTTCTTGAAAAAAAATACAGTGAGCCTCTGGAACTTCGCCAGCGTGACCCCACTCTATCCATTGCGCAAGACGATTGCGCAGCGTACAGTTTTAACGTTGCGAAGCCTTTCGGGCCCCCGGGTTCCGACTGACCTCCTGGAGCGCTTCTCCTCCCTCCCTCTCTTATTCGTTTCGGGACGCTTCGCAACCTTTTTATTCCGTGCACCGGCCAGAGGGAGCCGGTCATGAAAATCGCCATCGTCGGCTCCGGCATCTCGGGGCTCTCGGTCGCGCACCAGCTGCGCGGCCAGGCGGACATCACACTGTTTGAGGCTGGCGACTACTTCGGCGGCCACACCCACACCGTCGATGTCACCCTGCCCGATGCGTCAGGCAACCCAGTCACCCACGGCGTGGACACTGGCTTTCTGGTGTTCAACGAACGCACCTACCCCCATCTGATCCGCCTGCTGGCCGAGCTGGGCGTGGAGACGGCCAAATCCGACATGTCGTTCTCGGTGCAGGTGCCGGGCGCCCTGAGCGGCCCTGGTGGTGGCCGCGCGCTGGAATGGAGCGGCACCAACCTCAGCACCGTGTTTGCCCAACGCTCCAACCTGGTCAACCCGCGCTTTCTGGGCATGCTGCGCGACCTACTGCGCTTCAACAAGCTTTGCACGCGCATTGCCGAAAAGCAGGCCGAGGCCGCGCTGATGCAGCCCCTGGGAGACTTCTTGCGCGAGCACCGCTTTGGCGACGCGTTCCGCGACTGGTACTTCTTGCCCATGCTGGGTTGCATCTGGAGCTGCCCCACCGACCAGATGCTGAAATTCCCCGTGGCCACCATGATCCGGTTCTGCCACAACCACGGCCTCATCCAGGTGAGCAACCGCCCGCAGTGGTGGACGGTGTCCGGTGGCGCACGCCACTATGTGGACAAGATCGTGGCGGGCATCGCCGACAAGCGCCTGAACACCCCCGTGCGCCGCATCGAGCGTGACGCCGCCGGTGTGCGCGTGGTGACTGCAGGCTACACCGAGCACTTTGACAAGGTGGTGCTGGCCACGCATTCGGACCAGTCGCTCGCCCTGCTGGCCCAGCCCACGCCGCACGAGCGCGCGGTGCTCGGCTCCATTCGCTACCAGGCCAACCGCGCCGTGCTGCACACCGATACGTCCGTGCTGCCCGAGCGCCGCGCGGCCTGGGCCGCGTGGAACTACGAACGCGCCCCGCAGCGCAGCCGCGAGTCGGCCCGCGTGTGCCTGCACTACCTCATCAACCAGTTGCAGCCCGTGCCCTTTGTGCAGCCCGTGGTGGTGTCGCTCAACCCGGTGCGCGACATTGCACCCGAACAAGTGATCGGCAGCTACGAATACGCCCACCCGGTGTTCGACATGGCCGCCATCCGCGCGCAGCAGCAGGTGGGCAAGCTGCAGGGGCAGCAGCACACCTGGTTCTGCGGCGCCTGGACGGGCTATGGCTTTCACGAGGATGGCCTCAAGTCCGGCCTGGCCGTGGCCGAGCAACTGCGGGCGGCCCTGCCCGCGCCTTTGGCGGAGGCCGCGTGAGCCACGCCCCGGCCCCACCCGCAGCGCCCTTGATTGGCTTCGGTCAGGTGCGCCACACGCGGCTGCGGCCCCGGCGGCATGCGTTTGCCTACCCCACGTTTTTTCTGATGCTGCCGATGCGCAGCCTGCCCGGCCTGCGCAGCGCGCTGGCCGTGAATCGGTGCGGCGCCATCAGCTTTCATGACGTGGACCACGGCGACGGCCGCAGCGCCGCACAGGGTGGTGCGCTGGCCTGGCTGGACGAGCTGCTGCGTACGGAAGGCATCACCGACGCCACCGGCGAGGTTTGGCTGCACTGCTATCCGCGCGTGCTGGGCTACACCTTCAAACCCGTGAGCTTCTGGTACTGCCACCGCGCCGACGGCCACCTGCGCGCCATCGTGGTGGAGGTCAACAACACCTTCGGCGAGCGCCACTGCTACCTGCTCGATGCGCCGCAGTACGGCGTGGAGCAGCAGGCGCGCAAGGTGTTCCACGTCTCGCCGTTCTGTGAGGTGAACGGGGGCTACCGCTTCCGCTTCATGCGTACCGAGGCGGGGGCACAGGACGCGGGCCGCACTGTGGTGCGCATCGACCACGACGACGACACCGGCCCGCTCATCCAGACCAGCGTGAGCGGCACCTTGCAGGCCATCACCCCGCAGACCCTGCGCCAAGCGCTCTGGGGCTACCCCGCCATGACCCTGGCCATCATTGCCCGCATTCACTGGCACGCGCTGCAGCTGTGGCTCAAGCGCGTGCGTTTCCACCGCAAGCCCGAGGCGCCTGCATCCATCGTGACCCGCTGAATTCCATGACGAACGAGAACGCCGCCATGAACTCCACCACCGCCCCCCGCACCGCCCTGGCCCTACCCGCTGGCACCCCCGCTGCCGCCCGCACGGCGCTCAAGTTGCTGCAGCGCCTGCAACACGGCCACCTCACGGTGCAGCTGCCCGACGGCACGCTGCAGCACTTCGGCCACGGTGATGGCCCCTCGGCGGCCATCACGCTCAAGAACTGGAACGTGTGCAGTGCCGCACTTCGGTCGGGCGACATCGGCTTTGCCGAGAGCTACATCGCGGGCGACTGGACCACGCCGCACCTGACCGACCTGCTCAAGCTCTTCATCGCCAACCGCCAGCAGGTGGAAGGCGTGATCTACGGCACCTGGGCCGGGCGTCTGCTATATCGCATAAAGCACCTGCTCAACCGCAACACCCGCGCCAACAGCCAGAAGAACATCCATGCCCACTACGACCTGGGCAACGCGTTCTACGAACTCTGGCTGGACGACACGATGAACTATTCGTCCGCCTGGTTCGAGGGCGATGCAGGCGGCGACATGCGCAAAGCCCAGCACGCCAAGGTGCGCCGCGCGCTGCGCATGGCGGGGGTGCAGCCAAATTCTCGAGTGCTGGAAATTGGCTGTGGCTGGGGTGCGCTGGCCGAGATGGCGACCGTGGAATTCGGCGCCCACCTGACGGGAGTGACACTCTCCACCGAGCAGCTCGCATTCGCGCAAAAGCGCATGGCACAGCAGGGGGTGGCCGAGCACGCCGACCTGCGCCTGCAGGACTACCGTGACATCCAGGACGGCCCGTACGACGCCATCTGCTCCATCGAGATGGTCGAGGCCGTGGGCCGCGAATACTGGCCCACCTATTTCCAGTCGGTGAACCGCCTGCTCAAGCCCGGTGGCAAGGCCTGCATCCAGAGCATCGTGATCGACGACAGCCTGTTCGAGCGCTACATCAGTTCCACGGATTTCATCCAGCAGTACATCTTCCCCGGAGGCTGCCTGCCCTGCCCGCGCGAGTTCCGCCGTGAGGCCGAGGCGGCAGGCCTGCGCGTGGTGGACGAGTTCGCGTTTGGCCAGGACTACGCCGAAACCCTCAAGCGCTGGCGCGAGCGCTTTCTGGCGCAGCGCACGCAAATCCTGCAGCTGGGGTTTGACCAGCGCTTCCTGCACATCTGGGAGTTCTACCTGGCGTACTGCGAAGCGGCATTTGCGATGAGCAACATCGACCTGGTGCAGTACACGCTGGTGAAGGATTGAATGCTATGAAAAACATAGCTACTACCGCTTTATGGATAAGCGCTGGAGCCTTTTTTTATTCAAATTCCGCTATCGCGCAGGCCGTGCCGATGGCCCAGGCGGCAGAGTCGGCCACCGCCACGCCCCTGTCAGGCGTGCGCCTGGCGGGCCAGGGCGTGCTCCGGTTTTTGGGCTTCGAGATCTACCGCGCCCGCCTGTGGGTGCAGCCCGGCTTTGACGCAGACAACTACGGCGCCCAGCCGCTGGCGCTGGAGCTGACCTACCACCGCGACTTCACGGCCGAGGCCATCGCCAAACGCTCACTGGAAGAGATGCGCCGCGTGGGCAGCTTCACGCCCCAACAGGCCACGCGCTGGCAGCAGGCGCTGCAGGCCGCGTTGCCGGATGTGAAGTCGGGCGATCGCCTGCTGGGCATTCACCAGCCGGGCGTGGGTGCGGTGTTCAAGATGGCGGGGCGTGTCGTCGGTGAGGTGCCGGACGCCGAGTTCTCGCGCCTGTTCTTTGGCATCTGGCTGTCTCCGCAGACCTCCGAACCCGGGCTGCGCCAGGAGCTGCTGGCCGCCACCCGCACTGCAGGCCAACCATGACCTCCACGCAGCCCATCCGCGCCAGCGCAGGCCTGGCCTATGGGCTGCTGGGTCTGCCGCTGGCGTTTGTGGCGCTGCCGCTGTATGTGCTGCTGCCCAACCACTATGCGCGCGAATTTGGCATGCCCCTGGCCACGCTGGGCTCGGTGCTGCTGGCAGCGCGGCTGTTTGATGCGTTCACCGACCCGCTGCTGGGCCGCCTGTCTGACTACCTCTTCGGCCGCTCGGTGCGCGCCGTGCTGGCGGTGGGCGCGGTGTCGGCGGCGGTGCTGGCACTGGGGCTGACCAGCCTGTTCTTTCCCTTGGTGCGCGGGGCCGATGCGCTGGTCGCCTGGGCGCTGGTGGCATTGCTCATCACTTACACCGCCTACAGCCAGCTCAGCATCGCACACCAGTCCTGGGGCGCACGCCTGGGCGGTGACGAGCTGCAGCGTGGCCGCATCGTGGCCTGGCGCGAGGGTGCTGCACTGGTCGGCGTGGTGCTGGCATCGGTGCTGCCCGCGCTGCTGGGCCTGCCGGTGATGCTCAGTGTGTTTGCCATCACCCTGCTGCTAGGCTGGTGGGCCTGGACCAGAGCCCCGCGCCCCGCAGCGCATGCGGGTGTCGCCGTGGCCGGTGTGTACCGCCCCCCGCAGCGCGCCAGCCTGTGGCGGCCCTGGGGCCGCCCTGCCTTCCGCCGCCTGCTGGCGGTGTTCATGCTCAACGGCATTGCCAGCGCCATACCGGCCACGCTGGTGCTGTTTTTTATTCAGGACCGGCTGCAGGCCCCGCCCGCGCAGGAGCCCATGTTCCTCGCGGCCTATTTCGTGTGCGCTGCGCTGTCCATCCCGCTGTGGCTGCGTGCCGTGGCGCGCTGGGGCCTGGCGCGCACCTGGTTGGCGGGCATGCTGCTGGCGATTGCCGTGTTTGTGTGGACTGCGTTTCTGGGCGCGGGTGATGTGGTGCCGTTCCTCGTCGTCTGTGCGCTGTCCGGCGTGGCCCTGGGCACCGACCTGGCCCTGCCCAGCGCCTTGCTGGCTGGCGTGATTGCCGCCGAGGGCGACAGCGGCCAGCACGAGGGCGCGTACTTTGGCTGGTGGAACTTTGCCACCAAGCTCAACCTGGCACTGGCGGCAGGCCTGGCGCTGCCCCTGCTGGGATGGCTGGGCTACAGCCCCGGAATGCGAAGCGATGACGGTTTGCAGACCCTCGGCCTGGCCTATGCGGTGCTGCCCTGCGTGCTCAAGTTCACCGCTGCGGCCGCGCTCTATCTCCTCATTCTGCGGCGCCCGCGTGGCGCGGCGATTGTTTGAATTCGAACCGACCAAGGCCCACCACCATGATGCAAAGACGTCTCCTCCTTTCGGCCGCTGTGGCCGCACCCGTGGTGCTGTCTGGCTGCGCCAGCCAGAACCTCGATGGCTACTCCAGCGAAAAACCGGTGCTGGACCTGGCCCAGTATTTCAACGGCAAGATCGACGCCTACGGCATCTTCCAGGACCGCAGCGGCCAGATCGTCAAGCGCTTCACCGTGGTCATGGACTGCAGCTGGAAAGGCAACGAGGGCGTGCTCGACGAAGCCTTCACCTACTCCGACGGCACCACGCAACGCCGCATCTGGCGGCTGACGAAGCATGCCGACGGCCGCTACACCGGCACCGCCGACGATGTGGTGGGCACGGCCAACGGCCAGACGCGTGGCAATGCCTTCCGCTGGAACTACACGCTGGCACTGCCCGTGGATGGCAAGGTCTACAACGTGGACCTGGACGACTGGATGTACCTCATTGACGACCGCGTGATGATCAACCGCGCCACCATGAGCAAGTTCGGCGTGCGCCTGGGCGAGATCACCCTGTCCTTCACCAAACGCGCACCATGAGCCTCAATCCTCCCCTGCGCGACTGGCATGGCCGCCGGGCCTGGCTCATCGGGGCCAGCAGCGGCATTGGCCGGGCCACAGCGGCTGCGCTGCATGCGCGCGGCGCGCAGGTCATCGTGTCGGCGCGCAGTGGTGATGCGCTGAACGCCTTTGCCCGGCAGCACCCCGGCAGCACGGCGCTGGCTTTTGACACCGCCGAACCGGCACAGGTGCAGGCCGCCGCCGCGCAGGTGCTGGCGGGTGGTGTTCCCGACATGGTGTGCTATTGCGCGGGCTACTACCGCGACATGCGCGCCACCGACTTCGACCTGGACGTGATGCTGCGCCACGAGCAGATCAACTACAACGGCGTGCTGCATGTGCTGGCTGGCGTGTTGCCCGCCATGCTGACCGCAGCGCAGGCCGGGCGCCCGGGCCATGTGAGCCTGATCAGCAGCGTGGCGGGCTTTCGGGGGCTGCCCAAGAGCCTGGCCTATGGCCCCACCAAGGCCGCGCTCATCAACCTGGCCGAGGCGCTCTACCTGGACCTGCATGACCTGGGTATGGGCGTGAGCGTGATCAACCCGGGCTTTGTGGCCACGCCGCTCACGGCGGGCAACGACTTCACCATGCCGGCCCTCATCTCACCCGAAGCTGCGGCAGCTGCCATCGTGCAGGGCTGGGAGCGGGGGCATTTCGACATCCACTTTCCCAAGCGCTTCACGCGGGTGATGAAACTGCTGCGCGTGCTGCCGTATCGGTGGTACTTTCCGGCGGTTCGCAAATTCACAGGTCTTTGAACGGTATGCACCCACCGGAAACCACGATCGCTACGGAAGAAGCCGTTATGCGCGTCATTGCGTTCTTTGAAAACCTCTCACCCGCCGATGTGGCGACCATCGGGCAGTTCTACGCACCCCAGGCGCGCTTCAAGGATCCGTTCAACGAGGTCGTGGGCGTAACCGCCATCCAGGGCATCTTTGCCCACATGTTCGAGGCACTGGAGCAGCCGCGTTTTGTGGTCACCGGCCGCGTGGTGCAGGGGCAGCAATGTTTTCTGACCTGGGACTTCCTGTTCGCCTTCAAGGACTTCCACAAGGGCGTGACGCAGACGGTGCGCGGTGCCTCGCACCTGGTGCTGGACGAACAAGGCCTGGTGAGCTTGCACCGCGACTATTGGGACGCTGCCGAAGAACTGTACGAAAAGCTGCCCGTGGTGGGCGCACTGATGCGCTGGCTCAAGAAGCGCGCCAACAGCTGATCGTTGGCCGCTGCCGCTTTGACGCGTTGGTCACGCCAGGGTCTTGATGCGCGGGTGTCCGGGCAGCGGCACGGCGCGCTGCAGCACCCCCTCCGCCAGCCACAGCGCACTGTTCCACGCCCGCTGTGCGACATAGGGCAGGGGTAGCTGCTGGTAGTCGTCGTTGAAGACCTCGAAGCTGTAGTCGCCCTGGTAGCCCATGCCATCGAGCGTGCGCACCAGCTCGGCCAGCGCCTGGCTGTGCACGCCTTCGCCAGGAAACACGCGAAAGTGCCGCGCGGTCTCGATGCGCTCCTGCACCGTGCGGGTCTCCTGCCACATGAAGTCTGACAGCTGCACCAGATAGATCTTGGCGGGGTCCACGTCTTCCAAGGCCGAGAGCGGCGTGCTGGTGGCGAACTGGTGGTACGAATCGATCGCAAGACCGAGGTTGGGGCAATCGGCCTGCTCCACTGCGGCCCAGGCCTGGTGCACTTCGTTGATGTGGCGGCCCCACGAGAGGCCTTCAAACGCCACACGGATGCCATGGGGCAGCGCCAGCAGCGCAAGCTTGCGCAGGTCGCGCGCAATCGCCTCGGCATCGGCCGTGGCGTGGGATGAGGTGGAGCTGCAGGCCAGCAGCACGGGCGCGCCCAGGTCGCGCGCCATCAGGATCATCTGCTTGGCAATGTCCACCTTGTAGCTGTGCAGGTGGCCCGACAGGCCCTCGAAGTCGCGCAACACCTGAAAGCCCGTCACGCGCAGGCCGCTGTTGCGCACCGCGTCCACAGCGGCTTCGATGCCCTCAGGGTGGCCCACGATGTCGCGCGCGGCCAGCATGATCTGGCCGAAGCCGGCGGCTTTCACTGCGGCCAGCTTGGCCTCCAGTGGGCCCGCCAGGCTGATGGTGTCCATGCCGAAATCAGCGACGTTGCGTTGCATGGTGGATTGGCGCATGGGCGGTCTCCTGGCTCAGCGGGCGCTGCGCACCAGCTCGAAGCTGGGCGAGGCCGCATCGGCACGCGTCAATGCACCGCGCGTGCCGGTGTGCACGCCCGTGGGCGACTCGACAAACTCCACGCCGCGCGCACGCAGCGCTTGCACCGTGGCCAGCACGTCGGGTGTGCCAAAGGCCACGCGCTGCAGCAGCTCCTCGGGGTCGGCATCCAGCGCATCGACCAGCGGTTCAATCAGCTGCCAGTGCAGCGTGCCGCAGGGGCTGGCCAGGATGCGGCCATGGGTGAGCACGCCAAACGACTGGTCGGGTGCCAGCTCGGCAAAGCCGAACAACTCCGCGTAGAAGTGAATCCAGTCTGCTGCGCGGCCCAGGCCGATGTACTGCACCACGCCAAACAGGTGCAGGCCCTGCAGCGCGGGCGGGCGCGGGTTGACGGTGGGGATGGGCACAAAGTCCACGTCGTAGATCGAGAACTCCTTCCAGCGGTCCACAAAGTAGATGCGGCTCGCGCCCACGCCGTGGATGGCGGGGATGTTCAGCTCCATCACCTCGACCTCGGTGTGCACGGCCCACGCGCCCAGTTCCAGCACGCGGCGAAATGCTGCGGCTGCGTTGCCCACGCGGAAGGCGATGGCGGCCAGCACCGGTGTTTCGGTGAGTGCGGGCGGCGCATGCACGCCGGTGCGTTCGGTGTCCTGGTGCGCGTTGACGATGATGTTCATGTCGCCCTGGCGGTACAGCAGCACCTCGCGCGAGCGGTGGCGCGCCACAGGCTGAAAACCCATGCGCTCCAGCGCCTGGCCCAGCGCCTGCGGGCGGCTGGTGGCGTATTCGATGAACTCGATGCCCTGCAGGCCCAGGGGGTTGGGCATGTCGCCCAGCGCTTCGCGGGTGGCCACCATCGGGGTGCTCATGGGTTCAGCTCCTTGTGTTGTCGTGCGCGGAAGGGGTCAGCTGGCGCTGCTGACCAGGCGGCGAAAATGTGCGTCCATGCGGGCGGCGTCAGGGGCCTCGCCGGTGAACAGCTCAAACGCACCCACGGCCTGGCCCACGGCCATGCCGCCGCCGTCCGATACCCGGCAGCCCAGCGCGCGCGCGGCCTGCACCAGGGCGGTGTCGAGCGGGAAATACACGACTTCGGACACCCAGATGGCGGGGCGCAGCAGGCCCACGTCCAGCGGCAGGCCCGGCAGCTTGTCCATGCCCGTGGGCGTGGCGTGGATCAGGCCGGTGGCCTGCGCCATGGCCGATTGGATGTCGGAGGCTTCGGCACGGGCTCCGTAGAGCGCATTCACATCGGCCGCCAACTGCGCCGCACGCTCGGGTTGTGCATCGACGATGCTCAAGTGCTCGGCGCCCAGCCGCAGCACGGCATGCGCAATGGCGGCGCCTGCGCCGCCCGCGCCCAGCAGTACGACGCGGCGCAGGTCAGCGCCGGGCAACGCGCGGGTAAAGCCCCAGGCCCAGCCCGATCCGTCGGTGTTGTGTCCCACGAGCTTTCCATCGCGGATAACCACGGTGTTCACGGCGCCCATGGCGCGCGCTTCTTCCGACAGGCTGTCGAGGTAGGGGATCACGGCCTGCTTGCAGGGGTAGGTCACGTTGCAGCCCGCATAGCCCATGATGCGCGCCGCAGACAACAGCGTGGGCAGATGCTCCGCCGACGAAGCAGAGCGGTCCAGGTCGATGAGCTGGTAGTGCAGGCGCATGCCGTGGTGACGCGCTTCTTCCTCGTGCAGGGCCGGCGACAGAGACTTCTGGATGCCGGCGCCGATCAGCCCGATCAGCACCTTGCGGGGGCTAGTGGAAGACATGGTGGACGTGGTGGGGATGACCGGGGGATCGAGGAGCTGGAGGCTCATGGAGCGGGTGGAATGCAGGGTGAGCGCGCTGCCGGGGTGGTGTGTTCACCGCACGGCAGCGCAGGGGTTGCAGTGGTGGCTTACTTGCCGCCGCGCAGTTTGGCCAACGTGGAATAGACCTCTTGCACGGTCTCGGCGCCCACCTTCTCGCTGTGTTTTTCAACGACGGGTTTCACCTTGGCGCGCAGCTTGTCCAGCTCGGCGGGCGAGAACTCGGACACCTGCATGCCCGCCTTCTTGAGGTCTTCGAGCGCCACGTTGGCCTGCACGCGCGACACGCCGCGCTGGAAGGTCGTGGCCTCGGCCATAGCGTCGGTCAACGCTTTTTGGTCAGCCGGGTTCAGGCTGTCCCAGAATTTCTTGCTCACGATCACGGCCTGGGGGTTGTACATGTGGCGCGTGACGGTGAGGTACTTCTGCACCTCGGCAAACTTGGACGAAAGGATGGTGGAGAACGGGTTCTCCTGGCCGTCCACGGCCTTCTGTTCCATGGCGGTGTACAGCTCGGGGAAGGGCATGGGCACGGCGTTGGCGCCCAGCGCGTTGAACAGGTCGATGTAGATCGGCGACTGGATCACGCGGATCTTGAGGCCCGCAATGTCTTCAGCCTTGGTGATGGGACGCTTGCTGTTGGTGAGGTTGCGAAAGCCCAGCTCCCAGTAGCCCAGGCCGATCAGGTTCTTGGCCTGCAGCTTGTCGAGCAGCTTCTTGCCGAAGGGGCCGTCGGTCACGGCGTCAGCCTCTTGGGGCGTAGCGAACAGGAAGGGGAAGTCGTAGATGCCGAATTCCTTGGCCTGGGCGGACAGGATGCCGGCGTTGAGCACCGTCATCTCCACCGTGCCACCTTGCAACGCCGACACGGTCTGCAGGTCACCGCCCAGCGTGCCGCCAGGGAAAAGCTTGACGGCGATACGGCCGTTGGTCTTGGCGGCCACGAGGTCTGCAAACTTTTGCGCGCCCTGGGCTTGCGGGTGGTCTTTCTGGTTCTGGAAGGCGAATTTGATGGTGCGTTCCTGGGCATGCGCGGCGGACAGCAGCAATGTGGCAACGAGGGCGGTGGCGAGCAGGGTTTTGAGCAGCTTCATGGAAATGTCTCCTTGGGTTTTTAGGCGGGGCAGAAACGGAGCGGAAAGAAAAGGGCCGGGGCGCAGACGGGGGTCAGCCACTCAACCAGCGCAGCGGCACCATGACGATTGCGGGGAACAGCACCAGCAGGAACATCACGGCCAGCTGTGCCAGCACAAACGGAGTGACCCCGCGCGTGACCTGCGACATGGACATGCGCCCGACCCCCGCCACCACGTTGAGCACCGTGCCCACAGGTGGGGTGATGAGCCCGATGGCGTTGTTGATGATGAAGAGCACGCCGAAGTACACCGGGTCGATGCCTGCGGCCTTGACCACCGGCATCAGCACGGGCGTGAGGATGAGGATGGTGGGCGTCATGTCCATGGCCGTGCCTACCACCATGACCAGCAGCATGATGGCGATCAGCAGCAGCGTTGGGTTGCCCATGAAGGGCTCCAGCATGCCAATGACCTTGGAGGGCAGGTCAGCCACGGTGATCAGCCACGCGGACACCATGGCGGCCGCCACCAGGAACATCACCACCGCGCTGGTGCGGGCCGAGGCGCGGAAGATGTCGGCCAGCTGGCGCCAGCTGATTTCGCGGTAGACCACCATGGACACGAACAGCGCATACACGGCGGCCACCACGGCGGCTTCGGTGGGGGTGAAGACGCCCATGCGCAGCCCCACCAGGATGATGATGGGCAGGCCCAGCGCCCACACCGCTTCGCGCAGGGCCACGGTCAGTTCGGCGCGGGTGGCACGCTTTGGGGTCGCCACATCTTCGCGCCGCACCAGCCACCACCACGTAAGGGCCAGCGCCAGCCCCAGCAGGATGCCCGGCACGATGCCTGCCAGAAACAGCTTGCTGATAGACACGTTGGCCGCCACGCCAAAGATCACGAAACCGATGGACGGAGGGATCACCGGGGCGATGATGCCGGCCGACGCTATGAGCCCGGCCGAGCGCTCCTTGTTGTGGCCCGCAGCCACCATCATGGGCAGCAGCAGGGAGGCCAGCGCTGCAGCATCGGCCACGGCCGAGCCCGACACGGCAGCCAGGATCACCGCCGCCATGATGGCCACATAACCCAGGCCGCCGGGCACATGGCCCACCAGCGTGAGCGCCAGCTTCACGATGCGCTTGGACAGGCCGCCCACATTCATGATCTCGCCCGCCAGCATGAAGAAGGGCACGGCCAGCAGCGGAAAGCTGTCGGCGCCGTTGATCACGTTCTGCGCCAGGATCTGCGCATCGAACAGGTCCAGATGCCACATCAGCGCCACGCCGCTGATGAGCAGCGCAAACGCGATGGGAATGCCGATCGCCATGGCGAGCAGCAGGGAGCCGAGGAAGATGGTGACGGTCATGGTGGAGAGCCTGTGCGGAGGGTTCAGGGGCGGTGGCTGCCGGGCGCTTCGTGGGATGCATCGGCGCCCGCAGGGCGGTGCGCCAGGGCCGCCAGTTCTTCGCTCTCCTGCACCATGACCAGCTCGTGCTCTGCCAGCGGAACAAACAGGGTGCGCAGCAGGTCGTGCAGCAGGATGGCCATGCCCGACCCGCCCATCAGCACGCCGCTGGCGTAGAAGATGCCCACCGAGGCGCCGGTCACGGGGGCTTCGGTCTCCCAGTTGATGAGCATCTGGGCCCAGCTGCCACTGAGCAGCAACCACGACACATACAGCATGGCGAGCTGCGCCAGCACCAGGCAGGCTTTCTTGCCCACAGCGGGCAGGCGCGACACCAGCGCGTCCGTGCCCAGGTGGCCGTGTTCGCGCAGCGCGACCACGGCGCCCATGAAGGTCAACCACACGAACAGCCAGCGCGAGAGTTCTTCCGACACCGTGATGCCGGAATTGAACGTGTAGCGCAGCACCACATTGCCAAACACCAGCACCACCATCACCGCCAGGCACAGGCCGGACAGGACATCCAGCACGCGGGTGTATCCCCGCAGCACGCGGTCGGCCAGTGCAAACATGGTGTCTCCAGTCGTTGTATTGAAACGCTGGAAGAATTTTGTACGAACTGGTTAGTATTTGATCTAGGTGCAAACCCTGCATGGTTTGTCATGGCAGCACGCAGCCATGCACGGCGCGCGCAGGGTGCTGATGAGGAGCTTTTTGACGCGGGCCGGTGTGCGCGCCCAGGCCGGGAGGGTCAGGGCCGCAGAAAGCGCACGATCATCTCGATGATCGATTCACGGCGTTGCGCCGTGGCGGCAGGGGTGTCGAGGGAGCGCTTGAAAATAGCGCCGAAGGTGTGGCGGTTGGCCTCGTTGAAGAAGCACAGGGCCGAGATGGACATGTGCAGGTCCACCGGGTCCACGTCGGGGCGGAACACACCCGCCGCCACGCCACGCTGGTACACATCGCGCACGGCATGGATGACGGGGATGTTCAGTTCCTGGATCGTGGCCGACTTGGTGATGTACTCGCCCCGGTGCATGTTCTCGTTCATCACCAGGCGGATGAAGTCGGGGTTGGCGAGCTGGTAGTCCACCGTGAAGCCCACCAGCGTGCGCAGGGCCTGCTCGGGCGCCAGGTCTTCCAGGTGCAGCTCCGATTCGATGCGCCGGATGCGGCGGTAGGCCTCCTCCAGCACCGCGACGTACAGACCTTCCTTGCTACCGAAGTAGTAGTAGATCATGCGCTTGCTGGTGCTGGTCAGCGCCGCGATCTCGTCGATGCGCGCACCAGCCAGGCCCTTGTCGGCAAACTCTGCCGTGGCCACCTGCAGGATGTTGGCCATCGTGCGGTCGGGGTCGTTGACGCGCACGCGGTCCGCCCCGGGCGTGGTGGCGGCCTCGCGCGCCGCGCGCTGGCGGGTAGCCCGCACATCGCCGGGTTTCGAAGGTTTTTGAACCATTTCGTTCATAAGCGCCCAAGCATACGGCAAGCTCGGCGCAGGGGGTTCAAAAAACCAATGCCCGCTCTCGCTGGCCGCTCAGGACGGTTTGGTATCGGCGAAGCTCGGGCGCAGCATCAGCTTGTCGAGCAGCTTGCCCAGGTTGGGGTACTCGCTGCGCCAGGCGATGTCCGGAAAGCGGAATTCCAGCCAGCCCAGGGCGCAGCCCACGGCGATGTCGGACAGGCTGAGGTGGATGCCGCTTCAATACGGCTTGTCGCCCAGGCCCTGGCTCATGGACTTGAGGCCGTCGTTCACCTTGATCAGCTGGCGGTCGATCCAGGCCTGGCTGCGCTCGCTGTCCTTGCGGTGGGCCCAGGTGGCTTCCAGGCGGGCCAGGATGGCGGCATCCATCACACCGTCGGCCAGTGCCTCCCAGGTCTTGACCTCGGCGCGTTCGCGGCCTTGCGACGGGATCAGCTTGCCCACGGGCGACAGGGTGTCGAGGTATTCGACGATCACGCGGGAGTCAAAAACGGCCTCGCCGCCTTCCATCACCAGGCAGGGCACTTTGCCCAAGGGGTTGGAGGTGGAAATATGGGTGTCGTCTGCCCAGACGTTTTCTTGCACGAACTGGTAGTCGAGCTTTTTCTCGGCCATCACGATACGTACCTTGCGCACGTAGGGGCTGGCGGTGGCTCCGATCAATTTCATGGTGTGTCTTCCAGGGCGCGGGGTAGGCTGAACGATTCGAGATTGATTCTATCGGCAGCTGCCCGCCCGCAAGCTGACGGCTGCGTGGCGCTTACACACCACGCCTACAATGGCGCGCCATGAGCCTGTCCACCATTACCGCCCTGTCGCCGCTTGACGGCCGTTACGCCAGCAAACTTGCCGCCCTGCGCCCCATCATGAGCGAACACGGCTACATGCACCGCCGTGTGCAGGTGGAAGTGGCCTGGTTCATCGCCCTGTCGGATGCCGGTTTTGCCGAGTTCAAGCCCCTGACCACGGGCGCCCGCGCCTATCTGCTCGGCCTGATCAAGAACTTCTCCGAAGCTGACGCCGCCGCCATCAAAGAGATCGAAAAAACAACAAACCACGACGTCAAAGCCGTCGAATACTGGATCAAGAGCAAGTTCGAGGCGCGCCCCGAGCTGGAAAAGGCCTCCGAATTTGTGCACTTTGCCTGCACCAGCGAAGACATCAACAACACGAGCCACGCGCTGCAGCTGCGTTCAGGTCGCGACCAGGTCATCCTGCCGGGCCTGGACCGCATCGTGCTCAAGCTGCGCGAAATGTCGCACGCCTTTGCCGACGTGCCCATGCTCAGCCGCACCCACGGCCAGACCGCCAGCCCCACCACCGTGGGCAAGGAAATGGCCAACGTGGTGATGCGCCTGCAAACGGCCTGCGAGAAGATCGCCGCCGTCAAGATCATGGGCAAGATGAACGGCGCCGTGGGCAACTACAACGCCCACCTGTCCGCCTGGCCTGAGTTTGACTGGGAAGCCTTCAGCAAGAAGGTCATCGAAACGCCCGAACCGCTGGGCCTGGGCCTGACCTTCCAGCCCTACTCGATCCAGATCGAGCCGCACGACTACATGGCCGAGCTGTTCGATGCCGTGGCCCGCGCCAACACCATCCTGATCGACCTCTCGCGCGACATCTGGGGCTACGTGAGCCTGGGCTACTTCAAGCAGCGCCTGAAGGCGGGCGAGATTGGTTCCAGCACCATGCCGCACAAGGTCAACCCGATTGACTTTGAAAACGCCGAAGGCAATCTGGGCCTGGCCAACGCGCTGCTCAAGCACCTGTCTGAAAAGCTGCCCATCAGCCGTTGGCAGCGGGATCTGACCGACAGCACCGTGCTGCGCAACATGGGCGTGGCCCTGGGCTACGCGGCGCTGGCCTATGCCTCGCTGTTGACCGGCCTGAACAAGCTGGAGCTGAACGAAGAAGCGCTGGCCGAAGACCTGGATGCGTCGTGGGAAGTGCTGGCCGAGCCCATCCAGACGGTGATGCGCCGCTTTGGTGTGCAGGGCGCTTACGAAAAGCTCAAGGAAGTGACCCGTGGCAAGACCGTGACCGCCGAGGCGCTGCACGGCCTGATCGCTTCGCTGGAAATCCCCCAGGCTGAAAAAGACCGCCTGCTCGCGATGACTCCGGGTAGCTATGTGGGCAAGGCCGCCGAACTGGCACGAAGGGTGTGACCCCCCTGAGGCGCTGTGCGCCTTCCCCCCGAGGGGGACGCAACCCGTGGCCCGGCAAAGCCGGTCCCACGGTTGCGCTGGCTTGGGCACCGCCAGTTGCGTGCGCTGCCGGTCTTTTGAGATATTTTTTGCCTCTGGCGCTTTTCCGATAAGCGACGGCAGCTATCAATTTAATAGTGAGGCTGCATGGCCATCAAATCCACCATCTTCAAGGCGAACCTCCAGATCGCCGACATCGACCACGGCTACTACGCTGACCACGCCCTCACGCTGGCGCGCCACCCCAGCGAGACCGACGAGCGCATGATGGTCCGGCTGGCTGCTTTGGCCATCCAGGCGCACCAGCTCAACGACCTCTGCAACGGCGACGCCACGCTGGCGTTTGGTGCGGGGCTGTCGGACCCGGATGACCCGGATGCCTCGCTCACCGACTTCACGGGCCGCAAGCGCGTGTGGATCGAGGTGGGCCAGCCCGAAGACAAGCCGCTCACCAAGGCCTGCAGCAAGGCCGATTCTGTGATCGTCTACTGCTTCAACCACGCCGCCGAGATCTGGTGGAAAGGCATCGAGACCAAACTGTCACGCCTGGAAAAGCTGCAGGTCTGGCGCATCCCCACGGAGGCATCCCAGGCACTGGCGCAACTGGCCGAGCGCAGCATGCAACTGCAGGCTACGGTGCAGGAAGGCGCGATCACCCTGAGCAGCACGCAGGGCAGTGTGCATGTGGAGCCGGTGCGCTGGAAGTAAGGGATTTTTGAGCCAAAGTGCCCGCTAGCGCTAGTGCAACATGCCCCAACAGCTATTGAATGTATAGCAAACGAGTCCTGTACCGTCAGTCGCGTGGCATGAACGCGCCGCAACTCCAGCACTGCTCAAAACCGCCTTCCACCATCTCGCCGCAGCGGCAGGTCCAGTGGCGCTGTGGCAGGTCTTGCAGCTCCTGCAGCAAGGCCCGGGCGCGGGTGACATGCTCTTCATGGTCGAGCCAGATCTCGGGCAGGCACTGGTCGGGCGGCAGGTGGCCCGCAGCGGCGCCCAGGTACTGGCGCTGAACGGAGGCGGTCATACCCGCCTCGCACAGCAGGTCTGCCCACAGAGTGGCGATGGCGATATTCGGGGCTTGGGTCAGACGCTGCATGGCACCACCTTAGCGGTTTGCCGGGCCGGCGCATAGCCCGCCACGCGCTAAACCGCCTTGCCGCTGGCGGCGCCTGGGGTCGTCACCCCCTCGGCCGCCCGCTCGGCATACCGGTTGAACCGCCAAGCTGAGTGCTCCAGCGTGATGCGGCGCCACACCCCTCGCTTTTCCGCTGGCGTGAACGAGAGCCAGAATTGCACCTCGTCGAACGTGCGTCCGCAGCCTTTGCACAGATCGTCGCCCTGGCTGGTGGAACAAATGGCGATGCAGGGCGTGTCGGGTGTTGTGTCGTACCAGGTCTGCCATGCGGCCATAGCTGCGGGAGGCAGGCTGTCTTCGTCGATCTCCGGGGTGTGGCCGTAGACCATGAGCGCGTAAACCTCCCCCAGGGCCTGGACCTCAGGCGCCAGGCCCAGCCCCTCGGCCGATGCAGGCGCGCGTTGGCGCCAGTAATTGATGGCGGCTTCGATGTCGGTGATGTGGATGGCAGCCATGGGAACGGGGCAAGAGAGCAGAAGCGCAGCGGTACAGCAGGAGAAGGGGGCTGGATCATAGCGGTCCGCCACAAGGGACGCTGGCAGTGGTGGTATCCATCGTCTGCCCGCCTCAGCCACCCTCACCAGCCCCACGGACGTACGCAGTAACCACAACACCCGAGCCCTTGCGCTGCCACGCCGGGGATGTTCCAATCGCTGTCTCGAAGGGGAGTAGCTCCCGCCTTGCCAGCCAACCCGCCATCAATCGGGCCGAGCCAGCGCAAGGCATCGGATTTGTCGTCAATACGAAGCCATGCTTCCGGCGGTCCGGGTTCACACACAACCAGCCTGTGTGGAACTGAGCAAGACCTTTGATGGGCCCACCGTGGGCTGATCAAGGCCGTCCCTTCGCTTGCCAACGCACCCCTGTCTGGGGCAAGCCTTCCTTGACCAGGTCACCCAATGCCCCTATCCCTGCGGGGGACTCGGCGCTACAGTGGCGCCAGGATCCTCGTTTCGCGCCACTGACATTGAGGAATTTATGGACTTTTTGGCTTCGCCCGAATTCTGGCTCGCACTCGGCCAGATCATCATCATCGACATCCTGCTGGGGGGCGACAACGCCGTGGTCATTGCCCTGGCCTGCCGCAAACTGCCTCCCGCACAACGCACCAAAGGCATCATCTGGGGCACTGCCGGAGCCATTGTTCTGCGTGTGATCCTGATCGCCTTTGCGATGACCCTGCTGGCGCTGCCGTTCCTCAAGTTCGTGGGCGCGCTGTTGCTGGTGTGGATTGGCGTCAAACTGCTGGCTCCCGATGAAGAGGGCCACGGCGACGTGCAAGGCAGCGACAAGCTGCTGGCCGCCATCAAGACCATCATCGTGGCCGACCTGGTGATGAGCGTGGACAACGTGATCGCCATTGCGGGCGCTGCGCAGAATGCGGGCGAACATTCCTTCTTGCTGGTCGTGCTGGGCCTTCTGATCTCCATCCCGATCATCGTTTGGGGCAGCCAGCTGGTCATCAAGCTCATGGAGCGCTTCCCCATGATCATTACGGCTGGCGGCATGCTGCTGGGCTGGATCGCGGGCGGCATGCTGGTGACGGACCCAGCTTTCTCGAACCCCGACAAGTGGCAATGGATGCTGAAACTGCCACAGACAGACATGATCAAGTACGGTGCCAGCGTGGCGGGTGCGCTGCTGGTTCTTCTGGCCGGCAAGATCATCGTGGCGCGCCGCGCGGCGGCGGCACCTGCCGAGCAGCAGGGCTAAAGGCAGACATACGGAACCGACCATTGCAAAAGGGGGCTCAATGCCCCCTTTTGTCCTTGGTCCTCAATGGGAGTCGGTATGGACAGAGTCATCGTGTATGTAGACGACGCGGTTTATGCGCAGCAGGTGCTGGCACCTTTGTTCGCGCGCGACGCGGCCGTCAGAACACAATGGGTGCTGGTGGCCTGCGCGCCACGGATGACCCACCGCATCAGCAAGTGGGTGAGCCACAGCGCCCGTGAAAACTGGCGCGCCAAGTGGGCTGACAAGCTGTTTGCCCAGATCCTTCCCGTGCTGCGGGTGCCCACGGACAGAATGACCACCGTGTTGGCCAAGGGGCCGCTGGCGGAGCTGACGGACCAGTTGCAGGCGGCGGGAACCTCCGCTGCCCAAGTGGTCGATGCGCGGCGGCCCAAGGCGGATACGGCGGAAGAGGCCACACGTCCGGACAAGCGGTGGTCGCCTCGGCACGGAACGCTGCTTGGCAGTCTGCTCACCGGTTTTGGTGCGCTGTGGGTGCTGGCCCTCGAATAGGCGACTCGGGCCTGGGGCGGGATTCTGGAGATCCCAAACCTGCCTCGCGAATTTCCTGGCTCCACCGAGCCAGTGCTATTCTCCGGCCATGAAACTCCTCCTGAAATGGCTTCTCAGCGCTGCATCGCTGCTGTTTGTGGCCTATGTCTACAGCGGTGTGGAAGTGCAGAGCTTCACCTCTGCGCTAATTGCGGCCTTTGTCATTGGCCTGTTCAACGTGGTGTTGCGGCCCGTGCTGGTGGTGCTGACGCTGCCGGTCACCATCGTCACCGTCGGCCTTTTTCTCTTTGTCATCAACGCGCTCATGTTCTGGGCCGCCGCCAGCGTACTGGACGGGTTCCACGTCAATGGCTTCGGCGCGGCGCTGCTCGGGTCGCTGATCTATTCGCTGCTGGGTGTGCTGATTGAATCAGCGCTCGGCGGCCTGTTCGCGAAGAAGTGACTCCACCGCGCGCAGCCGGGTGTCGATGATGGACGCCTCAATGTGGTCCACCTGCGGTCCGCCCCGCCGTGCCAGATCCTGGCCCGCCTTGAAGCGGTCTACCGCAGCCGCATAGTCATAGCGCGCGGCGTGGGCCTCTGCCTCGGCGCGCACTGCGCGCAGTGCCTGGCCTTGAGCCTGCCAGGTGGACGCCAAAAGCTGCCACGCCGTCGCATCCCGGGGGTGCGTGGCCACCCAGGTTTGCAGGGCGCTGGTTCCTTCACCAGCGCGCCCGGCGCGCAGCAAGGCCTGTGAGCGCAAAACCAGTTCAGGGCGCCGGTTGCTGGTGGTGGTGCTGGTGTTGCCCGCATCGGCAGCCAGTGCGTTGACTGCGGCCGCAGCATCGCCAGCGGCCAGTTCGATCTCGGCGGCGAGCAGCTTTGCAAGCCGGTGGGCAGCGGCATCATTGCGCACCAGGTCCTCCAGCTTCTTTGCGGCAGCGCGTGCACCTGCAGCGTCTCGAAGCTGGTTGCTGCCCAGCGCAGCCGCGTACAGCACGCCCACGCGCCGGGAGGCGGGCAGGGCTGCAAAACCGGAACCTTGCGGCTCGGCAATCCACTGGCGCAAGGTGTCCACGCCGGGGTTGGCCAATACCCGGGCACGCGCTGCAACCATGGCGTGTTCCAGGGTCGATGGCACTGTGGCCGCTGCGGCAGCCTCTCCGGGCGGAAGGCGCGAATGCATGTCTGCCATGCGCTCGGTGGTCAGCGGGTGGCTGCGCAGATATGGCCACGAACCGTTGTCGTTGAGCCGGTTGGCCTGCTGGAGCTTGTCAAACATGCTGACAAAGCCCTGCGGCGCGAACCCGGCAGGAGCCATCAGGCCGTAGCCAATACGGTCCGCCTCCCGCTCCATATCGCGAGAAAAGTTCAGCTGGTTCTGCATGGCCAGCGCCTGCCCCCCCACCACCAGCGCCTGCGTGGCGCCCGGATTCTTGCTGGCCGCCAGCGCGCCCAGAATCATCGCCCCCAGCAGCAGGGGCGTCTGCTTGCTTTGCTGGGTGATCAGGCGCGAGATGTGGCGCTGGGTGACGTGGCTGAGCTCGTGGGCCAGCACCGAGGCCAGCTCGTCGCGGGTGGTAACGACCCCGATCAGGCCAAGGTGCACGCCCAGATAGCCGCCCGGCAGCGCAAACGCGTTCACCGTGCGGTCGCGCCCCAGCAGGATCTCCCACGCGAAGCGCTCATCCAGCTCTGGCGAGAGCTCCCCACGCGCCTTGGCGGCAGCCATCAAAGGGCGCCAGATACCTTGCACATAGTCGGCAATTACTGGGTCGTCGATGTAGTCGGGGTCTCTGTAGAGTTCGCGGATGATGCGGTCACCCAGGCGGCGCTCGGCGCTGGTGGTGAGGTCGCTGGGGTCGCCGAGGGTGGGCAAGGCCGTCTGGGCACTCGCTACTGGTGCGTACAAAATGCTGTTTGCTATAAAAAATATAGCTGTTAGCGCTTTCTGGACAGGCGCTACAAGCCACTTTTGTTGAAATTTTTGCACGAAGGTCCTTTGTCCACCCTCAGGGCCATGCACATGCGTTGCCCTGTACGACTAACGCCTTATGATGCCTTCGCCCCAAAAACGTTTCGCTCCATTGTCCATGTCTACCCCCCCCTCACCCCTCACCCATTTCGATGCCCAAGGCCAAGCCCACATGGTGGATGTTGGCGCCAAGCCCGCCACCCACCGCGTGGCCGTCGCCACCGGCCGCATAGAGATGCAGCCGGAAACCTTGGCCTTGATCGAATCTGGGACTGCCAAAAAAGGCGACGTGCTGGGAATTGCACGCATTGCAGGAATCATGGCGGCCAAAAGGACGAGTGATTTGATTCCGTTGTGTCATCCGCTCACGCTAACGCGGGTGGCGGTGGAGTTCGAGCTTTTGCATACTCTCAACGTTGTGCAATGCTCTGCCACGGTGGAAACTGTGGGACCTACGGGGGTGGAAATGGAGGCGCTGACCGCTGTGCAAGTGGCGCTGCTCACCATATACGACATGTGCAAGGCGGTGGACCGCAGTATGTCCATCCGTGATGTGCGCGTGGTGGAAAAGCATGGAGGGAAGTCGGGGAAATTTGTGAGAATGTAATTCTCGCCCTGTCCTCTTGCGTGAAAGGGATGCGATTGACTCGAGTTTTGAATTGAAGCGTTTTAAAAACCTGCGAGTCTTCTTGGTCTGGTATCAGAAACCGTCCACTGGTGCATAGCCCACCATCTCCATCGACGGATTGAGTAGCGCAACCCAGTCCTTTGTCTTACTGCTAGTAAGTGGCAGATAGGTCAATGCCTCTACGGGATACCCTGAATTTGTTGCAGCCTTCTGCAACACAACAGCTTGATCAGCTCGCTGAGCAATGAGATCCCCCAGAGGCTTCGCAATAGCCCGCATCTGAGTATGCTGAGTTGTCATGGGTTGCCACCATGCTGGCCGCATGGCAGGAGAAAAACCAGCCAGGGAGAGGTCGATGCTATTGAAGAACTCCGCGTTGTCTTTGGGTTTTCGGGTTGCTATCTGTAGAACCCCGCTTAAAGGCAGACGCTGCAATTCAGTCGGCGCTTGGGGTAAATCCGCTTGCTCAATCTCGTTGGCGGAGACAACGGTCAGTCGGTCAGTTTCGAAGGCCAGCACAACAGGGCGGCCAATCCACACAGCATGCAAACCGTAGACCAAAGCTGCCGCTTGAATGATCCCAATGATAGTGATGTCGAGGGTCATCTCCCGCCGCGATTTCCGTGGACTGGCCAGTAGCAGCGTGAGGAAAGGGCCGCACACCACATCCACGCACAATATCAGCAAAAAAATACTCCCCACGTCTAGCATTTCCCTGTAGGGTTTGGGGTACCACAATTGGTAAACAAGGATTGCCGACATCAATGCCACGACCAGACTGAGCAGGACGTGGCTCAGCGCCCAGCGCGTTGCAAAACGCCAACGAGTTTGAAACAGTTTCATAAATGCTCAGAAGCAAAAAAATGGGCGCTTGAGCGCCCATTTTTAGAAACGCAGCCAAGGTTCTCTAAAGAACCTTCGCGCGACAAATCAGCGGCACTCTGCGGGTGCGTACTTAGCTGGCAGCGAACCCAGTGGACGGTTGGCGAGACCACGTGCTTGGGCTGCGACACCCGTCACGCTGGTACAAGCCCAGTCGATAGCCCCGGTTGATGTGGTGGTGGGAACTGCATTCTGGACATTCGGCGCAAAGTTGATGCGCAGGCCGTTTAGGCTGGTGGGAATACCGTTATTAACGGTTGCTGCAACACCCACCGAAATCACCCAAGGCGAAGGGCCACCAGCTGCACAAAGGGCTGCGGTTGGATTGGCAGTGCCTGCGCCCACACAGTAGTTGAGCACATACTTGGATGCCTTTTGATTAACCGGGGTTGCGTTAATCGCAGTGGCCGCACCAGTCAAGCCAGTAACGCCGTCCGATTGAAAGGCTTCAGCCAGTGCGCTCTTCGCGCTTGAAGCAGCGATGATCGCTTCAGAGACCTTTGCACGAATGGTGTAGTCTTGGTAAGCGGGCAACGCCACAGCAGCCAAAATACCAATGATCGCAACTACGATCATCAATTCGATCAGGGTAAAACCCTTTTGTAGAGTGTGCTTCATAAATTCTCCTCAGAGTCAGTTTGCAAATGAACACCTGTCGAACGATTCTTCAGGTTGAACACTTATAAGCACTTTGCGTGCCAATCCCTCTAGGCGGTCCGCTATACGCATCTCAACACACGCTGCGAGCGTTGAGCGTACGAACGAGGCAAAGTGCACATTTCGTGACATTTTTGTCCTGTCATCGTTGTCAGATGCATATGCGTTACACATCAAAGACTTGCCCAGCTTGTAGCCATTGAATGCTGTGAAGCCCTGGTCCGGCCGCCAAGGAGGCTGTTTCAAACAGCCGTATTTCATCCATGATGAGCGCTGTCTCGAAGGGCTTGGTGTGGGTGATATAGATGGGAAAGCGGTTATATACGCGTAGTTGCGCAAGTTCCTGTTCGAGGGTACGTGGTGACAGGTGCAGGCTTTTCACCGCCAATTCACTTTCGCGGTTACTGAACGCTGTTTCGACAATCAACTGGCAAACCGGCATGGCGTCGATCCATGCCCACAGTGCAGCGTTTCTTTCTGTATCACCGCTGAACACCCACCATCCAATGTCCCCAAGTACCGCATATCCAACGGCGGGAACGGTGTGTACGGCAGGTAGCACTTCTATAACACGGCGTCCGATAGTTACTTGCTGGCCAACTGAAATAGTGCTGTATCGCAAAAACGGTTGTTCGACCGTAGGGATAGCGCTGAAATTGGGCCAGATGACATTGTTGAACATGTGTACTTGCAAGGCATTGATGGTGCCTGACAAGGCGTGCACCTGCACTGGGCTGCTGCGAAGTGAAGACACTGCATCCAGCATCAGCGGCAGCGCAGCAATATGGTCCAGGTGCGAATGTGTCAGAAACACATGGTCGATCTTGCGCATTTCGTCCAGTGTCAGGTCGCCCACGCCTGTACCGGCATCGACCAAAATGTTGTCGTCGATAAGGAACGAAGTGGTCCGGCAATCTTTGGCGATGGCTCCGGAGCAGCCCAGCACGCGAACCTTCATGGGCCAACCTGTCTATTTGGTGTCGAAATTGGTGGCGCCGTCCCCTCCGGGGTTAACGCTCTGCCCTTGCAAGGTTTGTACTCGGGCGGCATACAGTTCGTAGAGGGCGGAGGGCGCGGCAGTTTGCTGTAAGTTCACCAGCAGTTTGCCGCATTGTGCCCAGTCCTGGGCGCGATAGGCTTCTAGGAAGTGTTTCCACATGGACAGTTCCTCAACTTTGCGCGGCATTCCGGTCTTTAGCACGGCAACCGGCGAATAGATTGTCACTGCCTGGGCCTTGCCCTTGACGCGCACCCGGTCCAGCTCTTGCCAGATGTAATCTGGTGCCTGAATGTGGGTAGTTTCACTCACCACGGTGCGCACGCCGTAGTGCTTGGAAAGGCCTTCCAGGCGAGACCCCAAGTTCACCGCGTCACCAATGACCGTGTAACTGCGCCGGATGTCCGAACCCATGTCGCCCACGCACATGGTGCCGGTATTGAGCCCTATGCCCACACCGATTTCCGGAAGCCCGCGCTCCCGGTGCAACAGGTTGATCTGCTCAACCGCACGCTCCATGTCCAGCGCTGCCTGCACTGCGAGTTGCGCGTGTTCTGCGGTTGGCACCGGCGCTCCCCAAAACGCCATGACGCAGTCCCCCATGTACTTGTCGATGGTGCCCCTGTGGCTGCGAATGATGTGGGTCAACTGGCTGAACACGTCGTTGAGCAGGGCTTGCAGCTGCAGGGGCTCCATCTGCTCTGACATGGCGGTGAACCCCCGCATGTCGCAGAACATGACGGTCAGTTCGCGGCTGGTGGCCTGCATGCTGTAGTTTTCGGGCTGCTTGACCATCTCGTCCACCAACTCGGGTGGCACGTAAGTGCCAAACAGCGCAGCCAGTTCCCGCTTGGATCGGCTTTCCACAAAGTAGCCGTACACCATGTTGAGCGCGAATGCGAGCACTGCCGTCACGATCACGGTCGCCAGTGGCATCGCCAGGCCGTGGGCGAGGTAGAGCCAGAGGTTGAGGCTCGCAAGAGTCGCAACGACCCCCAGGCTAAGAAGCACCGCGGAGGTGGCTGACAGCGCGGGCAGGGCAACGGCCAGCAAAACACCTGCGCAGAGCAGCTGTGCAGCGTCAAAGCCTACCGCGTAGTCGGGTCGCACGATGCTTTTGCCGTCGAGAAAGGCGGACAGCATGTTGGCGTGGGTTTCCACGCCGGGATAGGTTCTGCCTACGGGGGTCACGCGCAGGTCGAGCAGGCCTGGGGTCGTCGAGCCCACCAGGATCAGTTGGCCTTGCAGGTTGTTGGCAGGCAGTTTGCCCTCCAGTACATCCGATGCGGAAACATAGCGGAATGACCCTCCGCTCACGTCGCCGGGGCCGCGAAAGGGTATGAGTGTTGCTAGCCGGTCGTCTACAGGCAGCGCGAAATCGCGGCCATCCTGGCGTAGCACGATGCTCTGGAGTATGTCGCGCTCACCCTCTGGCTGGGCATAGGCGTAGTGGGGATGGATTTCCGGCTGGTCGAGCAGGGTACGGTACATCGCCAAGGCCAAGGATTCGTAGTACTTTCCCTGATGCTCCGCCAGCAACGGTAGGGATCGGACGACGCCATCGTCATCGGTGATGGAGTTGAAGAAGCCCGCAGCGGGCACGGCGTGCGCCAGCTCTTCAATATTGCTGCCGTAACCTCCCCAGGTGGTTGCCAGCAACGGTAGGCCGCGAAGTCTTTCTGCGGGCAAGGCGGGTGCTGGCAAAACACCTTTTGTTCTCCCGTCTCGGTCACTGGTGAAGTAGTAGCCTAGAACCGCAGGTCGGCCTTGCAGAGCGTGGGCAAAGAGTGCGTCGTAGTCAAGAGCGGGAGCCAGGCGCGCCAGTTGTTCCTTGAAGCCCGTCTGCGCCCGCAAAGGCCCTTGGGCCAACCGCTCCAGGTTTGCGAGGCCTGAGCTTCCGTCTGCTTCTGCGAAGAGGACGTCAAACCCCACCAGCGCGACCTGTTGCCGTTCAAACAGCTCCTGCGTCAAAGCAGCAAGCTTGTCCCGTCCCCAAGGCCAATGCCCCACCCTATCAAGGCTTTTTTCGTCAATATCAACGATGACGATACGCTCGTCCAGCGTACGCGGCATGGTCGCACGCAGCCGGGTGTCGTAGATGATGTTTTCGAGCCGCTCCAGCACCTGGAGATGAAGGGCGCCTGAAATGTGCAGCAGTGCAAACGCTAACGGAATCAGGGTGACTGCCGTGCGGCGAGCGTGCCGTCGGAACAGATGCAAAAGTCTGGATTGCATGGGTTCCGGCGACAAGGTCGGCAGATGAATTGCCAGATGGGGCGCGAGGCCCGGGTGCGGCCGTCAGCTTTGTTCGAACTGCATTTCCGTACCTGCCAACTCCAGCCGATCACCGTGTTTGAGAGGTACAGGCGATGTGCCGATGGAAGCACCATTGAGCAGAGGCATGTCGGGGCCCTCGACATGGGCCAGCACAAAGCCCTGATGCCGCTTGGTAATGGAGGCCACGGCAACGCCAGGTTTGCCGATGGTGGTAACCACCTTTTGCAGCGACACTTCCCGCCCCGCAGCGGCACCAGACATCACACGGATGACCCCGGAGATGGGCGGGGCAGTGGCAGCACCCAGCGGGGCAGGCCGGGAGGCCGTGCCCAACGGAGGCACCATTCCCGGTTTGAAGATCATGGTCTTCTCGAAGTTTTGCCCTTCAGCCTCGTGCATGAAACGGATCTTGTACTTGCCCACCTCAACGGTATCGCCATTGCGCAGTTCCTGGCGCTTGACAGCCTTGGCGTTGACGTAGGTGCCGTTGGTGCTCCCCAGGTCTTCAATTTCCACATCCTGGCCTGCCATGTGAATGACGGCATGTTCGCCGCTCACGGCGAGGTTATCGATCACGATGTCGTTGTAAGGGCGGCGGCCGAGCGTAGTGCGCTCTTTGGTCAGTTGCACTTCCTTGATGACAACCCCGTCGATTGAAACGATCATTCTGGGCATGATCCACTCCTGATGTGATGAGTAATTGTTGTAGTCGGCGCCACTTACGCGGCCCCTAGCAATCGGGACATAAGGCCGCGTTTCTTGCCCCCCGCAGCCGCTTGCACCAGCAGTACGCTGACGTTATCACGCCCACCGTTCGCATTGGCAGTGTCGATGAGCAATGTGGCTTTTTCCTCCAAAGGCAGTGGTGTTCGCACCAGCTCCGCCAAGTCTGAGTCAGCGACCATGTCCGTGAGGCCGTCTGAACACATCAGGAACAAGTCATTGGGGGCCACCTGAAACTCGTTGACTTCCATCATGACATTGGGCTCTACGCCCAGCGCACGGGTAACGAGATTGCGGTTGGACGACAGCGCGGCTTGCTGTGCTGTGAGCAGTCCGGCATCCACCTGTTCCTGGAGCCAGGAGTGGTCGCGTGTGATCTGCTGTAGGGTGCCATCGCGCAGGCGATAGCAGCGGGAGTCGCCAATATGCCCGAGGATGAGGCGGCTGCCGTGGAAAACCCCGACCACCAGGGTGGTGCCCATTCCCGCATATTGGGGGTTGGAAAGCGAGGCTCCCAGAATGGCATGGTTGGCGTTCTCGACGCAGATCTCCAGGGCTCGCCGCACGTCGGTCGATTGGGGGGTGCTGCCGGCCTGCCCCAACCAGCGGGCCATCTCGGTGCGGATGAACGTGGTGGCCATGCCGCTTGCCACTTCACCAGCGTTGTATCCGCCCATGCCATCAGCGAGGATGGCGACCTGAGCATCCCGGTCGACCGCCACCGCATCTTCGTTGTTGGTGCGCACGCGGCCTTTGTCGGTGCGTGCGAAAAATTCGTAGGTCATGGATGTTGGGGCGAGCGTCATCGGGCGCTTGAAATCGGCGGGGATGCCGCGTCCCGCCCAGCGGGTTGCTCCATCACGGTTCTCTGAAAATCCGCCATTTCATGCCCTGTTGCATCGCGGTCCGCATCATAGACGACTGCTCCCGGCTCCGGCGATCCCGCCTGTGCGGCTGCCACGCCCGCCTGCCGCAGGTCGGCGGCAAATTGCCGGCCCGTCTGGTACCGGGCCTCCGGGCGTTTCTGAAGGGCCTGGGCCACCACGCGCGCCACGGCGGGGGATAGCTCGGGGCGCAGCTGGCGAATGTCGGGCGCCTCCGTGTTGGCGATTTTGTGCATCAGCTCCGTCATCGACTCCCCGCGCAGCGGCAGCGAGCCCGTCAGCAGCTGAAACAACGTGACACCCAATGAGTAGAGGTCTGACCGGCCATCTACCTTCTTGCCTGCGAGTTGTTCCGGTGACATGAAACTCGGGGTTCCCAGAACCAGTCCTGTGCGTGTCTTGCTGGAATCCGTGATGCGTGCAATGCCAAAATCCGTCACCTTCACGGCATCCGTGGCGGCGTCGAACATGATGTTGGCAGGCTTGATGTCGCGGTGCACCACGTTGTGTGCGTGGGCGTAGTCCAGCGCCTCGGCAACGCGCGCTCCGATGGAAAGCACCGTGGCCACCGGTAGAAGATGCCCAGCATGGCAGGCCCGCGCCAGGTCTGCGCCCTTGAGGAACTCCATGGCGATGTAGGCCAGATCGTGTTCCTCGCCAGCATCAAAGATCGTCACGATGCAGGGGTGCTGCAGGCGCCCCGCCGTTTCTGCCTCGCGAAAGAACCGGGCTCTGGCATCGACGAGTGCGTCGCCCTCGAACTCTTCGCCGAGCGCCAGGGTCTTGATGGCAACCACGCGTCCAATCTTTGGGTCTCTTCCCAGGTAGACCACGCCCATTGCCCCTTTGCCAATCTCTCTGTCTATCTGATAGCGGCCCAGCATCGGTATGCCGGTTGCGGCATCACCTGGCAGGCGCGGCGCTGGGGTGGGGGGAATCGATGCGGGTGTGCTGGATGGGGCGCCAGTTTCCTTCTGCAAGTGCGCCCGCACACGCTTGTACCGTGCATGGGCATCCTTGTATCCCTTGTTGTGCTGCAGGATGTGTTTGTAGACGGACTTGGCCCTGGCAAAGTTGCGCTTGCGCTCAAAGTCCTGAGCCAGGTGGTACAGGTTGTCCATCAGGGCATCGCTGGGCGGCACTCGGCGCAAGCGCTCGAAGGCCATGTCCAATTGGCCCTGCCCTTGCAGCGCAAGCCCCATCATGCGATCGGTTTCGGCGGTTTCCGCTGATGGGGGTGTACCTCTTGCGCTGAGCTTGCCCAGCACGGCAAAGGCTGTGATGCCTCCCAACAAAGCCAGCACGCCGTGCGCCAAAGGAATCCAGAGCCCTGCGTAACGCAGCAGGCTCCACTCAGTGGCGGCGAGCAGGAGCAGGAGCCCTGCGCCCAGCATTCCCCCGGTTGGACGAGAGAGTCTCGGAAGGGCCAGCGCAACAAAGAGCAATGCTCCCAGTGCGCTGCCCCAGGACGCCGTCCATGCCCACTCAGGTCGTTGCACCCCGAGGCCCAGCCGTATGGCGGACAGCGTTTGCGCCAGCATCTCCACGGGATACATCGTGCGCGCGCCGGACTGGACCCACGGGGTGACCAGCGCGTTGCTTGTCTCACCCACCAGTACCACTTTGTCCTTGAAGTCCTGCGGCGGAATCTTGCCGCTGGATACCTGGGCAAAAGACACCACGGGGAATGCGGAGGCACCATCCGGCGCTGCGTGAAATCGCGGGTGCATCACCGCCGAACCGTCGGTCATAACGTGCAGCCCACCCATGCGAATGCCCTGAGGCTCCGTCTGAACCCGCAGTTCGTTTTGGCCCAGATGCAGACTGTGCCTCGCCGCGAGCAAGGCCAAGGAGGGCACGCCGACGTCGTCGTACCGCAGCAGAAGGGGAATGCCGCGAAGGTGACCATCTTCGTCCAGGGCGACCGAAAGATGACCAACGCCTGCCGCCACCGAACCGATTTCAGCGACCGGGTTTTGCGCCGATGTGGCGGGGATCGCAAAGCTCGCAGGGTTCGGCAAAACGCTGCGGTGCACATAGGCGGGCAGCGGCGTGCGGGCACCGCCCGCCAGGGTGTAGCGCGAGGCCAGGAAAACGTTGCCGGCCCGTTGGATGCTGGCGGCCAGGCGCGCGTCAGAATCCAGAGCCTTCTCCGCCTCGTCTACGGTGCGGCTCAACTCCGTCGCCAGCGGGGATGTGTCCCCCGCCCGCGCCATCGTGTCCCGCATTTTGCGAAGGTAGGCAAGGCCACGGTCGGACTGGGGTTCGGCAAAAGACGGGGTCAGGACAATGGTCTTGGCACCAGCCGCCGAAAGCTGGTCGATCAACTTGGCGTAGACATCCCGTGACCAGGGGCCGTTGCCCAAGCTTTCAAGGCTGGCATCGTCGATGCCGATGATGGCAATTTCAGGCAACGGGGCCGGCGTGTGGATGCTGGTCGCAGCGTCATACACGCGGTACTCCAGCCACTTGAACACACCCGTGGCTGCGCACAGTGCAACCAGCACCGCCGCAGCCAATGCGCCCCGCAAACCATCGGTACGCCACATGCCAAGCCACCGCCCCGAGGTTGTTCGTCCCACTTGCTGATATTCCACTCTCTGTATTGAGAGCTGTTCAAAGCAATATTTAAGCCGGGGCTGCAGGGGGCTTGGTGTGACCCCCAACCGCATGCGACGGGTGGTTCATCGAGGATTCGATGGCGGTTCTTGTCGGGGCAGGCAGGACGCATGAATCGGGTGTGTCATTTTTGTCACCCGAATGCGACGAGCCACCCGGGCACACTTTGGCCCACCCATGCAAAAAGCGCCCGGAACCTTGGTTCCGGACGCTTTTTTTGGAGTTCGCGTTCCTCTGCGAGCCCTCAAGCCCAAGGTGTCCGCGGTGACGCGGACGGGCGCAGCGAGATTTACTTCAGTTGGGCCTTGAGCAGCTTGCCCAGTTCCGAAGGATTGCGGGTGATGATGAAGCCCGACTCTTCCATGATCGCCAGCTTGGCGTCGGCCGTGTCGGCACCGCCAGAGATCAGCGCGCCAGCGTGGCCCATGCGCTTGCCGGGAGGGGCCGTCACGCCAGCGATGAAGCCCACGATAGGCTTCTTCATGTTGGCCTTGCACCACTGGGCGGCTTCGGCTTCGTCAGGACCGCCGATTTCGCCAATCATGATCACGGCATCGGTGTCTGGATCGTCGTTGAAAGCCTTCATCACGTCGATGTGCTTGAGGCCGTTGATGGGGTCGCCACCAATGCCCACGGCGCTCGATTGACCCAGACCGACTTCGGTCAGCATGGCCACGGCTTCGTACGTCAGCGTGCCCGAGCGGGACACCACGCCGATACGGCCCTTGCGGTGGATGTGACCGGGCATGATGCCGATCTTGATTTCGTCAGGCGTGATCAGGCCAGGGCAGTTGGGGCCCAGCAGCAGCGTCTTCTTGCCGCCAGCGGCTTCCTTGGCCTTCATCTTGTTGCGCACCATCAGCATGTCCTTGACCGGAATGCCTTCGGTAATGCAGATGGCCATGTCCAGGTCGGCTTCGACGGCTTCCCAGATGGCATCCGCAGCGCCTGCTGGAGGCACGTAGATCACCGACACGGTGGCGCCGGTCTGCTGGGCGGCTTCCTTGACGGAGGCGTAGATCGGGATGTTGAAGATCGACTCGCCCGCCTTCTTGGGGTTCACGCCCGCCACGAAGCAGTTCTTGCCGTTCGCGTATTCCTGGCACTTTTCGGTGTGGAACTGGCCGGTCTTGCCCGTGATGCCCTGGGTGATGACCTTGGTGTCTTTGTTGATGTAGATCGACATGTGTGTTCTCCGGGCTTACTTGACGGCAGCAACGATCTTGGTCGCAGCTTCGGCCATGGTGTCTGCAGCGATGATGGGCAGGCCGGACTCGGCCAGCATCTTCTTGCCCAGCTCTTCGTTCGTGCCCTTCATGCGCACGACCAGCGGCACGTTCAGGTTCACGGCCTTGCAAGCAGTGATCACGCCGGTGGCGATGGTGTCGCACTTCATGATGCCGCCGAAGATGTTGACCAGAATGCCTTCGACCTTGGGGTTCTTCAGCATGATCTTGAAGGCTTCAGTCACCTTCTCGGGGGTGGCACCGCCGCCCACGTCCAGGAAGTTGGCTGGCTCGCCGCCGAACAGCTTGATGGTGTCCATGGTAGCCATGGCCAGGCCGGCGCCGTTCACCAGGCAGCCGATGTTGCCGTCCAGGCTGATGTAGGCCAGGTCGAACTTGGAGGCTTCCACTTCGGCCGGATCTTCTTCGTCCAGATCGCGGAAGGCCACGATTTCGGGGTGACGGAACAGCGCGTTGGCGTCAAAGTTGAACTTTGCGTCCAGGGCCATCAGGTTGCCCTTGGAGTCGCAGTTCAGCGGGTTGATTTCCACCAGCGACGCATCGGTGTCCATGTAGCACTTGTAGATCTTGGCGAAGATGTCCACGGCTTGGTCGATGGAAGCGCCGGTCAGGCCGATGGCTGCTGCCACCTTGCGGCTCTGCGCTTCGGTGATGCCGGTCAGCGGGTCGATCATCTCGGTGATGATCTTCTCAGGGGTGGAGTGGGCCACTTCCTCGATGTCCATGCCGCCTTCGCTCGAAGCGATCAGGGCGACCTTCTGGGTGGCGCGGTCGGTGACCAGCGACACATACAGTTCGTTCTTGATGTCGGCGCCGTCTTCGATGTACAGGCGGCGGACCTTCTGGCCCTCAGCGCCCGTCTGGTGCGTGACCAGCTGCATGCCCAGGATGTCGCTGGCGCGTGCCTTCACGTCGTCAATGGTCTTGGCAACCTTCACGCCGCCGCCCTTGCCACGGCCACCGGCGTGGATCTGGGCCTTGACCACCCACACGGGGCCGCCGAGCTTCTGGGCTGCTTCAACGGCTTCTTGCACCGTGAATGCGGGAATGCCACGCGGAACGGGCACACCAAAATTGCGCAAGATTTCCTTGCCTTGGTATTCGTGAATCTTCATGAGGTCTCTCTCAGGGAAGGGTGGTAGTTACCCGTTTACCATGAACAGATGTCTGGCCGCGGGCTTGGGACATGGCAACCCGCGACTGTATCATGTTGCAACGCACCATCCTTGTGCCTAACTTACACCCTGGGCTGGGCTGGTAGCCTTTCCATCCCCCCTTTTTCTCTTTTCTATTCCGGCAGCCGCTGCCGCCTTTTTGCAGGAGCACCTCCATGTCCAAAGTCTTTATCGATGGCGAAGCCGGTACCACGGGCCTGCAGATCCGCGAGCGCCTGCAGGCCATGCCGCAGATCGAGCTGGTCAGCATTGCGCCCGAGTTGCGCAAAGACCCAGCCGCCAAGCGCGACCTGATCGCGGGGGTCGACCTGGTGGTGCTGTGCCTGCACGACGATGCGGCGCGCGACACCGTGGCCATGGTGGACGAGATCGAGCGCAGCTCGGGCCGCAAGGTCAAGGTGATCGACGCCAGCACGGCCCACCGCACGGCCGATGGCTGGGTGTACGGGTTTCCAGAACTCGCTGCATCGCAGGCGCAGGCGGTGCGCGACGCCACCCGTGTCTCTAACCCCGGCTGCTACGCCACGGGCGCGATTGCCATGCTGCGCCCGCTGGTGGACGCCGGCCTGATCCCTGCGGACTACCCTTTGAGCCTGCCTTCGGTGTCGGGCTACTCCGGCGGCGGCCGCACCATGATCGAAGCGTACGAGGCAGGCACTGCAGCGCCGTATGAGGCCTACGCCCTGGGCCTGACGCACAAGCACATCCCCGAGATCCTGCGCTACACCGGCCTCACACGCCGCCCGGTGTTCATCCCCGCCGTGGGCAACTTCCGCCAGGGCATGTTGGTGCAGTTGCCGCTGCACCTGGACCTGCTGCCCGGAGCCCCCAAGGCCAGCGACCTGCACGACGCGCTGGCCGGTCACTACCGCCGCACCAACACGCCCGAGCAGTGGGTCAGCGTACTGCCGCCCACCGATGATTTGAAGCTCGCCGCCGACACGCTGACCGACACCAACAAGCTGGAGCTGCGCGTGTTCGCCAACGAGCAGTACCGTCAGGCCGTCGTCATCGCCCGCCTGGACAACCTGGGCAAAGGTGCCAGCGGCGCCGCAGTGCAGAACCTGCAGCTGATGCTCGGTCTCTGAACCGCTACGGGTTTCCCCACCCTCCTGTCTGCCCGGCAGGTTTTCGACGCGCCAGACCTGGCGCGTTTTTTCTATGGGTGTCCCCGGCGGAATCGTTTAAGCTGATTCCGGACCGCTGACCACGCCAGGCCCACTGGCGCACGCCGTATGTTTGGGGGGCTGATGGGTTTTCCACTGTCTTACGACATCGTGGCGCCGCAGATGCGGTCGCTGCAGAAGCTCGAAACTGCGTTGCAGCGCCTGGATCTTCGCAGGGAGGTCATCGACACCACTGCACGCATCGTGTGCCCGGGCGAGGCAGCGGGTTTCCTGCATACCCTGGACCAGACGCGCACCGCGTTCGCCACGCTGGCCCAGGAGATGGTGGAGCACATTGCCACCACCCACCTGAGCAACCGCATGGGCGACCTGGCGTCCCGCGCCCAGGTGGCCATCGATATTCTGGTGCGCAACCTTTTCGAGCGCACGGCCGATGTCGGCTTCATCGCCACCGATGGACCGCTGGTGGCTTTTGTGGAGGCTGCGGCAGTCCAAGGCGACCCCGATGCCGCCACGCTGCTGCGCCAGCGGTTGCAAGAGTACCGCGCCAAATACACCGTCTATGACGACATTCTGCTGCTGGATGCCTGTGCCCATCCGTTGCTGGGCCTGCAAGACCGGCAGGTGACCGAGGCCTTGGTTGTGCAGGAGCCCTCGTGGTGGCGGGGTGCGATGGACAGGCCCGGTTATGGCGAGCACTACGGTGCCTCGGACTGGTATCCCGGCGAAGGCGATCTGCTGCTGTATGCGCACCGCGTTGTATCGGCGCAGGGGCGCGCCTGCGGGGCCGTGGTGCTGCGCTTTGGACTCCATTCCGAGCTGGAGTCGATCTTTGCCGACCTGCGCGACCCCGAGGACCGCGTGGCGCTGCTGCTCGTGGATGGCAGTGATCGTGTCATTGCGTCCAGCAAGCCCGCTGAATTCTCAGTGGGCGAGGTCGTGGTCACTGGCTCTTTGCAGTCACTTGACGCCCGCCCCTGCACCCACCGGGGCCACGACTACCTGGCGCAGGCGCGCACCACCCGGGGCTATCAGGGCTACCAAGGCTTGCCCTGGCGGGCGGTGGCGCTGGTGCGGCTGGATGCGGCGTTCAAGGGCGAGCAAGGTATGCAGGAGTCTGCAGGGGGCGGTGGCGCGCAGGCGACGGCTGAGGCAGCGCGCATGGAGGTGGACGATCCCATGCTGCGCGCCATTGTGGAACGCGCCCGCGCCATCGAAGAAGGGCTTACCCGCGTGATCTGGAATGGCAAGGTGGCCGAATCGGCGGTGAGTGCAGGCTCGTCGATCCATGCCGTGTTTGACCAGATCGGGCGCACGGGCAAGGACACCATTGCCGTCTTCGACGGTGCCATCCAGGAACTGCGCGGACTGCTGCTGGCAGGGCGCCGCGCCGAGATGAAGGCCCATGCCGGCCTGGCGGTCCGCATCATGGACCGCAACCTCTACGAACGTGCCAACGACTGCCGCTGGTGGGCGCTGTCCGAAGAACTGGCCCATACGCTGGGTGACATCCAGGCGCGGGGCGCGCCCGGGCAATCAGCCGCTGCAGCACAGCGCGCGGCACAGATCCTCGCGCACCTCAACAGCCTCTACACGGTGTACCGGCGCGTGGCGCTGTTTGACCGCCAGGGGCTCGTGGTGGCCGTGTCCTGCGATGCCAACACGCTGCCCGCCGACCTGCAGCTGGATGCCGACCTGGTCCGGCGCACCCTGGCCTTGCAAGGTTCGCAGGCCTACGCCGTGTCGCCCATGCAGCCCCAGGCGCTGGCCGATGGCTTGCCCGCCTATGTGTACTGCGCCGCGCTGCGCGCTGCGCCGGGCGGCCCGGTGGTGGGCGGCATCGCGCTGGCCTTCAACTGCGCCACCGAGCTGAAGGCCATGCTGCGCGACGCACTGCCGCAGGGCCAGGGCATGCGCGGCTTCTTCACCGATGCGCAGGGGCGCGTGCTAGCCAGCGCAGACGAGGATGGCATGGATGCCGCTCAGGGCGGTGCGCGACCTGTATTGCCTTTTGTGGCGGATATTGCACGGGCCGCAGTGCCACCAGCGGCTGCAGGGCGGCAGCCCGGGCAAGGCGCAAGAACGTCCTCTGCGGCGACTGCGTCGGTCCTGCCCGCCACCGCGCAGCGCGTGCACTGGCAAGGGCGGGACTATCTGGTGGGTGTGGCGGTCAGCACCGGATACCGGGAATTCAAGCGCGACGATGGATACCGAGAACCCGTGTACTCCGTATTGCTGATGCCCGTGCAGCCCGCCGTGGCCAGCGGCGGTGCCCTGGCCTTGCCGCAGTCATCTGTGCAGGGGGCGGGCGGCAATGTGCGCCGCTATGGTGTGGTGGCCTGTGGCGCCCTGCTGCTGGCCATTGACAGCATGCACGTGCAGCAGGCCATGTCGGCCGCGCGCCTGGTGCAGGTGCCGGGCCCGGCGCAGCTGGCCGGCATGCTGGAGATTGCCCACGAAGGTGGCACCCGCATGGCGCCCGCCTATGACGCCTGCCGCATTGCGGGCCTGTCTGCATTGGCCGACCCTCGGCGGGCCGTGGCGGTCGTGGTCAAGAGCCAGGGCCGCCCGGTGGTGCTGTTGGTGGAGCGTCTGGTGGGCGTGGTGTCGCAGGACAGCGTGCACCCTGTGCCGGGCAGCGTGTCTGCGCATGCCCCGTGGATCACGGGCATCCTGAGCGACCGAGGCTCGGGGCAGGCCATCGTGTATGTGGTGGACCCCAATGGCCTGGATGCCCGGTGGGTACCCTTGCCACCCGAGGTGCTTGCGGCACCCTCAGCCAGCAGTACTGTTGCAGAGTTGACAACGCAGCGCTGACCGGGCCTGGCCTGGCCTAGCCTAGCTTGCGGACGCTGCCTGGTCGGGTCAGGTGGCGCCAGGGTCCTCGTCATTCGTGTCGCCGTCCGTATCGCCACCAATGGCTTTCTGGATGGCATGCATCGTGAAGCCGCGTGCCATCAGGAAGCGGACCTGGCGCGAGCGTTCTTTCATGTCCAGCGGCACCTGGCCAAACTTGCGCTGCCATACCTCCCGGGCACGCTGCACCTCGGTGGTCAGCAGCGGGGCCGTGGCCTCGCGCACCAGCTCATCGGCCACTCCCCGGTTGCGCAGTTCCCGAACGAGGCGGGCTGCACCCAGGCGGGGGCCACGGCGGTGCACCAGGGATTGGGCCGCGCGCTGGTCGCTCAGCCAGTCCTGCTCCACCAGCATGTCCAGCAGGGCGGCCAGCTCCTCGGGGCTCTCTGCATGGGGCGCCAGCTTGGCGGCCAGCTCGCTGCGGGAATGCTCCCGCTGGCTTAGCAGGCGCAGGGCCCGGCCCTTGAGCGAGAGCGTGGTGAATCCCATGAATCTATTTGCTTCAAATTTGATAGCTGCTAGTGCTTGCCAATCAAGCGCTAGCAGCCAATTTTGCTTGAAACTTCGGAGTTCACTCGTCCGCAGTGGCGGCAGGGGCCTGCAGTGCGCCAGGCAGCAGCGCAATGCCCAGGCCTTCGCGCACCTTGTTCTCGATCTCGCGGGCGAGGTCGGGGTTCTCGCGCAGGAACTCACGCGCGTTGTCGCGGCCCTGGCCGATTTTTTCGCCGTTGTAGGCGTACCAGGCACCGCTCTTTTCCACGATCTTGGCGGTCACGCCCATGTCGATGATTTCGCCCTCGCGGCTGATGCCCTCGCCGAACAGGATGTCGAACTCGGCCGTCTTGAAGGGTGGGCTCACCTTGTTCTTGACCACCTTGACCTTGGTTTCGTTGCCGATGGCTTCGTCGCCCTTCTTGATGGTGCCGGTGCGGCGGATATCCAGGCGCACGGAGGCATAGAACTTGAGCGCGTTACCGCCGGTGGTGGTTTCGGGCGAGCCGAACATCACGCCGATCTTCATGCGGATCTGGTTGATGAAGATGACCATGCAGTTGGTCTTCTTGATCGTGGCGGTGAGCTTGCGCAGCGCCTGGCTCATCAGGCGGGCTTGCAGACCGGGCAGGGCGTCGCCCATCTCGCCTTCGATTTCGGCCTTGGGCGTGAGCGCAGCCACCGAGTCCACCACGATCAGGTCCACGGCGCCGGAGCGCACCAGGCTGTCCACGATTTCCAGCGCCTGCTCGCCGGTGTCGGGCTGGCTGATCAGCAGGTCGGACAGCTGCACACCCAGCTTCTGGGCGTACTGCACATCCAGCGCGTGTTCGGCATCCACAAACGCGCAGGTACCGCCCAGCTTCTGCATCTCGGCAATCACCTGCAGCGTGAGCGTGGTCTTGCCCGACGATTCCGGGCCATAGATCTCGACCACACGGCCACGGGGCAGGCCGCCCACGCCCAGCGCGATATCGAGGCCCAGCGAGCCGGTGGAGACAACCTGGATGTCCTCGATCACCTCACCTTCACCCAGGCGCATGATCGTGCCCTTGCCAAACTGCTTCTCGATCTGGGCGAGCGCAGCGGCCAGGGCCTTGGCCTTTTCGGTGTTCACGGGCAATGCGGGGTTGGTGCCTTTGACTGCGACGTCCATGAGAAACTCCTTGAAAAACAACAGGTTGGATGCTTGCATCGCTCTGCGGTTAATCACAGGCTGGATGCTTGAACAGTAGTTTATGCGAGCTGTTGCAAGGTCTTCAAGGATAATTTAGTCAGTTTGCCTGACAATTCGGTGATGCCTGATTTGCTCCTTCCATCCCCTGCCGAAGACGGCTGGCGCCAGACCCACCTGGGTCGCCTGTTCGGCCACGCCATGCGGCGTTTTGACGCGCGCGTGCTGCAGCTCATGGCGCACAACGTGGAGGTGCCGCTGGCGCTGTCCAACCTGGCGGCGCGCGACCAGGTGACGGCAGCACATGTGCACATCACCCGGCACCTGGCCTTGCAGGGCGACCGGTTGACCGACCTGGCCCAGCGCGCGGGCATGACCAAGCAGGCCATGGCCAACCTGGTGGACCAGTGCGAGGCCTGGGGCCTGGTCACGCGCGAGGCCGACCCGCTGGACGCGCGCGCGCGCCGCGTGTGTTTTACGTCCACGGGGCTGGCCTGGCTGCAGGCGTTTCGCGATGCTGTGGCGCAGGCGGAGGCCGAGTTCCGGGCCGAAGTGGGCCATGACGTGGCCACTGTGGTGGCGATTGGGCTGGAAGCATATGCGGGCGGCGATGGGGCGGGTATGTTGATGCGCTGAACCCGGCTAGTCGGCTGTACCCGTTGCGGTTGTTGTTGCCGTTGACACCTGGGCCTGCGCCGCTGCCACCAGCTGGTCTGCGTCAACGCCCATGGCACGCAGCGTGCGTGCCGCCACGCCGTGCGGCATGGTCGCCACCGCTGCCACCACGTGGGCGCCCAGAAGGGGGCCGCCCTGGCTCTTGCGGGAGCGCGCCAGCGTCTGCATGACCTCCTGGCCCGATGGCTGTGCCCGGTAGAGGCCCGGGGCCGGTGGCGCGAGGGCTGGCGCCTGCGGCAGGGTTGCATCCAGCCCCACGCTGCGTAGCGCATCGCGGTACTGCTGCTCGATCGCATCCCGCACGGCGGCGGGTGCGACGCCCATGCTCTCCAGCGCACGCCGGGCCGACCCATCGGGAAGGTCGATGGCGGCCAGCAAAAAATGCTCTGCCCCCGGTGCGGCTTGGCCGCTTGCGCGGGCATGTGCCTCGGCGCCGGTGCACAGGCGGCTCAGGGTGCGCATGCTCTGGAAGCGGTGCTGCAATTGGCGAAACATGGTGATAACTCCTTCTCAAGAACGGGGGCGCTGTGGGGCCTGGGGCATGTGGGGTGACAGGCGCTTGTGCGCTGCCTGCTTGCTCACGCCCAGGGCCTGGGCAATCTGTGCCCACGACCACCCTTGCTCCAGCGCCGCAGCCACGGCGGCAGCTTCCAGCCGGTCGGCCATCAGCCGCAAGGCGACTACGGCAGCCAGCGCGGCCTCGGGGTTGTCGGGTGAGGGGAGTGCGGGTGGCGCTTGCATTCGTCAACTATAGTTGACGAATAGCTCTATCGTCAACCCATGTTGACGACGGCCTGTTCACAGCAAGGCGTCACCGCGGAACGAGCGCGATCGGCCCTGCACCCGGTGTGGGTGGCGAAAGCACTGTCTCACCCCCGGGCGATTCACACGCCAGCAACCACTGTCGAAAGCACTGCAGCGCCTGCAGCTGCGTGCGGCCCTCGGGGTAACAAAACCAGTAGCCCATGTCGCTGCGGAAGCCGCCGCGCAGCGGATGGTCGGCAAGGGGCTCGCGCACCAGGCCCGCCGTGATTTCATCCTGCACCAAGCAGCGCGGTACCAGCGCCAGGCCCATGCCGGCCATCACCGCGCGGATCATGGTTTGGAACTGGTCGAACTGCGGCCCGGCCAGCGGGTCGATGAGGGCCTCCACCCCGTGTGTCTCGCTCCAGCGCAGCCAGGCCTCGGGCACCGTAACGTGGCGCATCAGTGTGTGGTGGGCCACATCGCCTGGCGTGTCGATGGTCCAGTCGGCCACGCGGGTGCGCGGGGCGATCAAGGCCACCTCGTTGCCCGTGATGTAGTGCGCGTGTGCGCCGGGCCAGTGGCCTTCACCGAACAGAATGGAGCAGTCCAGCTCGGGCCGCTCGAAGTCGTAGCTGTGCACGTAGGGCACGAAGTGCAGAGTGACCTGCGGGTGCAGCTGCTGGAACTGCGGCAGGCGCGGGATGAGCCACTTGGCCGCAAACGTGGGCAGGCTGGACAGGTGCAGCGCCCCGCCACCATCGTCGCTGGTGATCAGCTCCAGGGTGGCGGCCTCCAGCTGCGCCAGCACCGCGCGCACGGCTTTCTCGTAGCGTTCGCCCGCGGGCGTCAGCGCCAAGCGCTTGCGGCTGCGCTCAAACAATGCCACGCCCACCCAGCCCTCCAGCTCCTTGACCTGCTTGCTGACCGCGCTTTGCGTGAGGTGCAAGGCCTCGGCAGCGCGCGAGACGCTGCCAAACCGCGTGACCATGGAAAACGCGCGCAACAGGTGCAAAGGGGGCGACAGCCGACGAAGAGAGGACATGGTTGCTGGATTTAATCATTCCACAATGGAATGTTATCAGGCGTATCCATTGCTTGGCGGTTGTGTATGCCTCACTTAACCTTGTGGCTCCTTATAGGAGAAGAACCCATGCAACGCCGTCACATGCTCTCAGCGCTGGCCGCTGTATCTTTCGTTCCTGGAATGTCCTTGGCGCAAGAGGCCAGGCCTCTGCGTATCATCGTGCCCTTTCCCCCCGGCGGGGCTACCGACATCACCGCCCGCAGCTTGCAGGAGTCACTGGCCCGCATCCTCAAGCAGCCCGTGGTGCTGGAAAACCGGGGCGGCGCAGGCGGCTCCATCGGCATGGCTGAAGTGGCGCGGGCCTCTGCGGACGGTTTGACCCTGGGCGTGGCCACGCTGTCCACCCACGGCGTGAACCCTGCCGTGTACAACAAGCTGCCCTACGATCCGATAAAGGACTTTGTGGGCGTGACCGAGATCGTGAAAGCGCCCGGCGTGGTGGTGGTCAACCCCGCCGTCCTGCCCGTCAAAGACCTCGCCGAGCTGGTGAGCTATCTCAAGGCCAACCCCGGCAAAGTGGCTTATGCCACTCCGGGCAACGGCACCATCGGACACATGTGGGGCGAGCTGTTTAAGCGCAGCGCAGGTGTCTCCATGGTTCACATCCCTTACCGCGGTGCGGGTCCGGCCATCAACGACGTGCTGGCTGGCCAGGTCGGGGTGTACTTTGACCAGGTGGCTTCCTCGCTGCCCCACATCAAGGCTGGAAAGCTCAGGGCGCTGGCCGTGTCGTGGCCAGTGCGGCTGGAAGTCCTGCCCGATGTCCCCACCTATGCGGCGGTGGGCTACAAACAGGCCAACGAGCCCTCCTGGTTTGGCATGGTGGCCCCGGCGGGGACGCCCGCCGCGGCCATAGACCGCATCCAGCAGGCCGTGGCCCAGGCCCTCAAGGAACCCGCCGTGCGCGAGCGCCTGGCGGGTCAGGGCCTGTACCCCTCCGGTACAACCTCCAAGGAATTCACCGAACAGATCGCCCGCGAGATCGAGAAGATGAAGGGTGTTGCCGCCTACGCCAAGGTGGTGCTCGATTGAACCCACACCGGGCCCGCGGGCCCGGCGGCCATAGCCGGGGAAGACCGTCACAGGGATAACCATGATCTTCGCCCGGTTTGGACGGCTAGGCCAGCCGCCCCATTTTGCGCACACTCTGCCTATGCATTCAGCCTTGAAACTGATCCACCACCGCTTTCAGCACGCCCAACCGGGAGCCACCGGTTCACCCGGGCAGGCCACGCAACCATCTGCCAATGTCACTGCGGTGTCCGGCAGCACACCGCTCGTGCTTGACTCTCCCCACAGCGGCACCCAATACCCCGCCGACTTTGGCTCCGCCCTCGCCTTGGCCACCCTGCGCCGTGCGGAAGACACCCATGTCGAAAAAATCTACGCCTTTGCCCCGGCGCTGGGCGTGGCCTGGGTCGAAGCCCATTTCCCCCGCATCTACCTGGATGCCAACCGCGACACCTCCGAGCTGGATACCAGCCTGATCGACGGCGAATGGACCGACCCCATCTCCACCGACCCCAAGGTGCTCAGCAAGGTGCGCCTGGGCAAGGGCCTGATCTGGAAGTTCACCGACGAGGGTGAGCCCATCTACAACCGCCAGCTCACCGTGGCCGAAGTGCGTGCGCGCATCGACCAATGCTGGCGCCCCTACCACGCGGCAGTGGCCCAGGCCATCGATGCCGCCCATGCGCGACACGGCTACAGCATCCACCTCAACTGCCATTCCATGCCCGCCGTGGCCGGGCGCTTTGCCACCGAGTTTCCGGGCCTCGAACACGCCGATTTCGTGGTGGGCGACCGCGACGGCACCACGGCCAGCCCCGCGCTGTCCGCACTGATCTGCGATCACCTGCGCGCGTGTGGCTACAGCGTCGAATACAACCACCCCTACAAAGGCGTGGAGCTGGTGCGCCGCTATGGCAACCCTGCGCAGCACCGCCACAGCATCCAGGTCGAAATCAACCGCAAGCTCTACATGGACGAACACACGCTGGCCCAGGTGCCCGAGGGCATGGCGCGGCTGCAGGCCGACCTACAGGCGCTGGTGCGCAGGCTGCTCGCGCACGATCCGCGCTGACGGGGCGAGCCGCTTTCAGAACCGCTTCTCAGGCCAGCAGTACCAAAACGCTTTCGTACAGCAGCGCGATGCTGTCCTCGGTGGCGATGTTGCTGTGCGCAAAGGCGGCGCGCGACCCGTCCATGGCCACCAGCGACAACGCCTGAAACCCGCCGGTTTCGCCCGTGTGCAACAGCCAGCCTGCGCCCTGCATGGCGTGCGTGATCCACCCCAGCGCATAGCGGTTGGCAGGAGCGCGTGCCAGGTCTTGCAGCCCCTGCACATAGCTGCGGGGCAGGGGCGTGGCGCCGCCCTTGAGGGCGTGCAGGTGCCATTGCAGCCACAGGGCGTCGTCCCGCGCGGTCAGGCTCACGGCGCCGGCTGGGTTCAGGATTTCCAGCCATGCGCGCTCGGGCGCCCCGGCCAAGCTTTGGGGCTGTAGTTGCCCACCTTCCAGTGCATGGCCTGCGGGCTGGTCGCTACCCCTTCGCAAAGGCTCGCCGACGAACAGGGAGATGCCCAGCGGCTGGGCCACGCGCTGGCGCAGCAAGTCTGCCCAGTCCTGCCCCGTGGCGGCGCGCAGCATGCGGGCCGCCAGCGCATACCCAGCGTTGGAGTACGCAAAATCCGGGTCGGCCCCCGTGCCCCGGACAGGGGCCTGGCGCAGCAGCCACTGCAGGAAGAAGTCCTCCACTTCGGCGGGCTCTTGCAGTCGGGTGAGCACGTCGGTGCCCACTTCGCCGAGGAACATCGCCACATCCTCCGGTTTGTTGAATGCCATCACACCCGCACGGTGGTCCAGCAATTGCCGCAGCGTGACACCCTGGTAGGCGGGCAGGGCCTCGCGGGCCAATCCGGGCAGCGTCTGCGCCAGCGTGCTGTCCCAGCGCAGCAGGCCCTGGTCCACCACACTGGCGGCCACACACGCCGTCATGGCCTTGGTGTTGGAGCCAATTGCCATCAGGTCGCCGCGCTCCAGCGCGGCGGTGCCGCCCAACCTGCGCAGCCCGGCCACCGCCACCTGGGCGCGCGTGGAATCCGTCCAGCCCGTGGCCGCACCCACAACGCCTTGGGACACCAGCTTGCCGGCCTGCGACTGCAGGCGCTCCAGCAAGGCGTCAGCGCCATCGTCGCTACCGCCGCCACAGGCGGTTACCAGGGTGCCCAGGCCAGCTGCGGCCAGCCAGCGGCGACGAGAAAGGATGGCGCCGCGCGCCGCAAGGAAATTCAGGAAGTTCATGGCATCTCGCTAAGAAAAGATGCCCGATTGTTGGAACGCGAACCTTGGGCCTACCCAAAGGTCTCAGCTGGCCAGCGCAGCGTGAAGCCCACGCCCCGTCCCTGCAGGCCCGTGCCGACAGTGACCCGCCCGCCCAGGTGTCCCATGGCCTGCTGCGCGATGGTGAGCCCCAGGCCGGAGCCGCTGCTGCGCGCGCGTGGCGAACGCCAAAACCGCTCGAAGACCCGTGTCTGCTCGCCGGCCTCGATGCCTGGGCCGTCATCGGCAATCCAGACCACCACGTCGCCACCGTCCTGGTTCACGCGCAACTGCACCTCGTGCCCGGCGCCCGGTCCGCAGCCATGCTTGAGGGCGTTGTCCAGCACATTGCCCAGCGCCGACCACAGCAGCTGGCGGTCAAAGGCCAGCACCCAGGCATCGGGCCCTTCGAGCGACAGCTCCACGCCCGTCTCGTCCGCCCAGCGCATGCGCTGCGCCAGGCAGTCCTGCAGCAAGGCCATCAGGTCCTGCCGTTCGGCGCTGGGGGGCGGGGCTTCCTCCAGCGCAGCCAGCGTGAGCAATTGCTCGCTCAGGTGGGCCGCGCGCTCAACGGCGTGCATCAGCGCCTCAGAGGCCCGCGCCCGCGCGGGGCCCTCGGGCGCCTGGAGAAGCACGTGGGCCTGGGTGGCAATGACTGCCATGGGCGTGCGCAGCTCGTGGGCCGCGTCGTGCACAAGCGCCTTCTCACGTGCCAGGTGGGCGCGCAGTCGGTTGAGCAGGTGGTCGAATGCCTGGGCCAGCCCGCGCAGTTCGCGCTGGGGGGGCAGGTCCTGCAGGGGGCGCAGGTCGTGGGCAGAGCGCGCCGCGATCTGGGCACCCAGCCGCGCCAGTGGGCGCAGGCCCGTGCGGACGGCCAGCCACAGCGGCAGTCCCACCAGGGGCAGCGCCAGCAGCACCGAGGCCGCGAGGTCTTCGCCCATGAAGCTGAGCAGGCGCGCGTCGGACAACAGGGGCTCTGCCACCAGCACGCGCCACGCGCCCGAGGTTTCCCACGCGGCCCAGTGCGGGCGCCCCGCAATCACCATCTTGGCGTGGCCGGACGGGCCGGCCAGGGCCACGGCGGGGAGGTCGGCGGCGCTGCTGTGAAACAGCTGCCCGTGCGTGTCCTGCAGCTGCAGCACGACTTTCTCGCCCTGCAGCAGTTCCACGTCCAGGCGCATGGCGTTGAACGTCTGTGCCGTGCCGCGCACCAGCGCGCGCGCTTCCACCGGGTCGGGCATGGAGGCCAGCGGCACTGCCAGCCCCTGTGCCAGCTGGCGCACGCCCGGGTTGGTGCCCATGGTCTCGTAGTGGGTGTAGGCCATCTGCGCCAGCAGCACCAGCCACACCAGCCCCATGGCTGCAAGCAGCGCCAGCAGGGTGCGCCGCGTGAGGCTGGGGCCCCACCAGCGGTTCCATGCGCCGTGTGCAAGGGCAGGCCACTTCATGGCTGCAGCCGGTAGCCCACGCCGCGCACCGTGACCACGCGCTGGGCGCCAATCTTCTTGCGCAGATTGGAGATATGCACCTCCAGCGTGGCGGCGTCCAGCGCATCGCCCAGCGGTTCGAGCCGCTGGGCGAGCACGTTCTTGGCGACCACGGTGCCGGGCTCGCGGGCCAGTTCCACCAGCAGGCGGAACTCGCGCGGCGACAGGGCCAGCAGGGCGTCGCCCTGCCAGGCCTCATGCCGCCGGGGCGCAATCCGCAGTGTGCCCAGTGTCCATTCCTCGCAGGCCTGGCGGGCGCTGCGCCGCAGCACCGCGTGCAGGCGCGACAGCAGCTCGGGCACGTGAAAGGGCTTGAGCACATAGTCGTCCGCACCGGCGTCCAAGCCGTCCAGCCGGTCCTGCAGCGCCGTGCGGGCAGTGATGACGATCACGGGCACCGCGAGCCCCGCGCGCCGCCAGTGGCGCAGCAGCGCCATGCCCTGGCCGTCGGGCAGGGTCAGGTCCAGCAGCACGGCGGCAATCTCGTTGGTGTCGGGCACGGGCGGTGTGGCAGCCACGCTGCGCAGCCATTGCACCGTGAAGCCGTCCAGCTGCAGGGCCTGCAGCAGCGCTTGTCCCAGGTCCAGATCGTCTTCAATGAGCAGGATGTGCATGGCGGTGATTGTCCCCGCCCAAGCTTGCACGAAACCAAAGACCAGGGGGGAGCCAGACGCCTAAAATCACAGCACAGGCGCGGCACCAGACCGCCGCCACCTCACCAGGAGACAACGCATGCGCATTCTCATTGCCGAAGACGACCAGGTGCTGGCCGATGGCCTGCTGCGCACCCTGCGCGCCTCGGGAGCCGTGGTGGACCACGTGGCCAGCGGCACCGAGGCCGATGCAGCGCTCCTGACCAACAACGAATTCGACCTGCTCATCCTGGACCTGGGCCTGCCCAAGATGCATGGGCTGGAGGTGCTGAAAAAGCTGCGCGGCCGGGGCTCCGCGCTGCCGGTGCTCATCCTCACCGCCGCCGACAGCGTGGAAGAGCGTGTGAAGGGCCTGGACTTTGGCGCCGACGACTACATGGCCAAGCCCTTCAGCCTGCAGGAGCTCGAAGCCCGCGTGCGCGCCCTCACGCGGCGGGGAATGGGCGGCACCAGCAGCGCCATCAAACACGGCCCGCTGGTGTACGACCAGGCCGGCCGCGTGGCCACCATCGACGGCAAGATGATCGAGCTGTCGGCGCGCGAGCTGGGCCTCTTGGAGGTGCTGCTGCAGCGCGCGGGCCGCCTGGTGAGCAAGGAGCAACTGGTGGAGCGCCTGTGCGAGTGGGGCGAAGAAGTCAGCAACAACGCCATCGAGGTCTACATCCACCGGCTGCGCAAGAAGATCGAAGGCGGCCCCATCCGCATCGCCACCGTGCGCGGCCTGGGCTACTGCCTTGAGAAGATTCCAGGATGAAGATGCACCCCCTGAGTCGCCTTCGGCGCCTTCCCCCTGAAGGGGGACGCACCCGGTGGCCTGGCGAAGCCAGTTCCACGGGTGCACTGGCTTGGGCTGCGCCAGTTTCGCAGGCTGTGAGCTGCGATTGTGTGCTGATGAATGCTCATAAAAATATAGCTACTGGCGATTGATGGATAAGCGCTAGAGGCCAATATCATTCAAAAACACCACGGCGAACGCCTTGAAAATATTCCAGCGAGAGCAGCGATCCCTGTTCGGCGAAATCCTCGACTGGATGCTCACGCCGCTGCTGCTGCTGTGGCCAGTCAGCCTGGCGCTGACCTGGCTGGTGGCGCAGGGCCTGGCCAACAAGCCGTTTGACCGGGCGCTCGAATACAACGCCCACGCCCTCGCCCAGCTGGTGGGCGTGGCGGGCAACAAGGTGCAGTTCAACCTGCCCCAGCCTGCCAGCGAGATCCTGCGGGCCGATGAGTCCGACATCGTCTACTACCAGGTGCTGGGCCCCGGCGGGGAGTTCCTCTCCGGCGAGCGCGAGCTGCCCGAGCCGCCCGCCGACGAGGTGCCCATGTCCGGCGAGGTGCGCCTGCGCGACGGCGAAATGCGCGGTATCGAGATCCGCGTCGCCTACATCTGGGTGCGCCTGCCCTTGCCAGACACCCCCGTGGCGCTGGTGCAGGTGGCCGAAACGCGCGAAAAGCGCAGCGTGCTGGCCACCGAAATCATCAAGGGCGTGATGCTCCCGCAGTTCGTGATCCTGCCGCTGGCCGTGTTGCTGGTGTGGCTGGCGCTGGCGCGGGGCATCCAGCCGCTCAACCAGCTGGAGCAGCGCATCCGCGCGCGCAACCCCGACGACCTCTCCCCGCTGGACGACCGCACGGTGCCGCTCGAAGTGGCGCCCCTCGTTGCCTCGGTGAACGACCTGCTGCAGCGCCTGAACGACTCGCTGGCCACGCAAAAGCGCTTTCTGGCCGACGCGGCGCACCAGCTCAAGACGCCCCTGGCAGGCCTGCGCATGCAAGCCGACCTGGCCCAGCGCGAGGGCACCAGCACCGAGGAACTCAAGCGCTCGCTGCAGCAGATTGGCCGCTCCAGCATCCGCGCCACACACACCGTCAACCAGCTGCTGGCGCTGGCGCGCGCCGAGGGCAGCGGCGTGGGTTTTGCCCGCCAGCCGTGTGACCTGGCGCGCCTGACCATCGAGGTGGTGCGCGACTCGGTGCCGCGCGCCCTGGAGAAACACATCGACCTGGGCTACGACGGCGCCGAGCCCGGCGCGCCCGGCGTGATGCTCGACGGCAACCCCACGCTGCTCAAGGAACTGGTGCGCAACCTGGTGGACAACGCCCTCAACTACACCCCTTCCACGCCCGACAAGCCGGGCGTGGTCACGGCCCGCGTGCTGGCCGACACCTTTGGCCATGTGCTGCTGCTGCAGGTCGAAGACTCAGGCCCCGGCGTGCCCGAGGCCGAGCGCGAGCTGGTGTTCCAGCCGTTCTACCGTGCGCTGGGCAGCGAGGCCGACGGCTCCGGCCTGGGCCTGCCCATCGTGCTGGAGATCGCCAGCAAGCACGGCGCCGAGGTCACGCTCGAAGACGCGCGCCCCGGCCAGCAGCCGCCGGGCGCGCGCTTCAGCGTGCGCTTTGCCGCGCGCGATGAGGTGGCGGGCGGCTGAACAGCACCGCCCGAATACGGGCACGCCGCAGGGGCGATGCACTGCACCCCGCCGCCCCGCACCGGGCTGCGGCATCATGCGACCTCTTTGACCCGAAGCTGTCACCATGCCCCCATCACCCCGCCGTTTTGCCAACACCCACCCCGGCGTCGTCATTGGCAACTTCCCCTGGTACGAGATGGTGTGGCGCTCGCTGCGCGGCGATTTCAAACCCCGCTCGGACCCCGCCGGGGGTTATGAAGCCTTTGCCCGGCAGTGGAGCGCGCCCGTGGACCACGCGCGCCTGGCGCAGCGCCCGCAGGCACCGGTCGTCACCTGGCTGGGCCATGTGTCCATCCTGCTTCAGGTGGCAGGCCTGAACGTGCTCATGGACCCGACGCTGTGCGGCTTTGCCGGGCCACTCGGCCGCTTTGGCGCACCACGCTGCGTACCGGCGCCGCTGGCGCCCGAGCAGCTGCCGCCCATCGACGTAGTGCTGATCTCGCACAACCACTACGACCACCTCTGCTACGGCACCTTGCGCCGCCTGCGCGACGCGGGCCAGTCGCCGCGTTTTGTGGTGCCCCGGGGCTTGGGAGACTGGTTCGCCCAACGCGGCATGGGCCCCGTGACCGAGCTGAACTGGTGGGAACACACCGACATCGCCCCGGGTGTGCGGGTGCACTTCACGCCCGCCCAGCACTGGAGCCGCCGCACCCCGTGGGATACCAACGCCTCGCTGTGGGGCGGCTACGCGCTGGAATGGACGCGCCCGGACGCTGGGGACCCCTGGCGTTTTCTGTTTCCGGGCGATACGGGCTACAGCGACGACTTCAAGGCCATCCGCCGGCGCCTAGGGGCTGTGGATTTCCTGGCCCTGCCCATCGGCGCCTACCTGCCGCGCGATTTCATGAAGCCCATGCACGTGAACCCCGAGGACGCCGTGCAGCTGATGCTGGATGTGGACGCCAAACAGGCCATGGGTGTGCACTGGGGCACGTTCATGCTGACGCAGGAGGCGTTTGACCACCCGCCGCGCGACGTGGCCGCAGCGCTGGCCCAGCGCGGCCTGCCGCAGGACCGGGTCTGGCTCATGCGCCACGGCGAGACGCGCGCCGTCCCGATGTGACAACCGGCGGCGCAAGCGATGGCTCCGCCATCGCCGCTGCTGCGGTCACGCGCAGTTGCGCAGCGTCTTGCCCGCCATGGCGCTGCGCAGCGCGTCGAACTGCGGGCGCAGTGCGTCGGTCACGGCGGGCAGGCGCAGCGTGAAGCCGGGGGACTCGGGCCGCTCCTGGATCACGCGGGCCGTGCGCACGCCCTTGTTGCCCAGGTTGGCCAGTTCGCGCTCTGCGGCCTCTTTGGACGAAAAACGGCCGAGCGAGAGGCCGTATTCCAGTGTGCCGCCTGCCCGGTCGTGGTCTACCTTGCGGGCCCGCAGTTCGGCGCGTTTGCGGTCCAGCGTTTCCAAGTCTTCAAAGCGGCCCATGTAGACCATCCAGCGGCCCGGGATGGGCGTGGGCTCCAGCAGCCAGCTGCCCGGCGGCAGGTTGGCGGCGGCGGTACGCAGGGCGTCGGCCTGGCGCTCGTCAAATACACCGGCCTGCAGGCATTCGGCGGTATCGGCAGGGGGTGGGGAGGAAGCGGCGGAAGACGCCACGTCGGCCGATGCGGTGGCCGTGCCGGGGGTGGAGGGAGCGGGTGGGGGGGAGGACGAAGAAGAGGAGGAGGAAGAGGTTTTGCTGGGGTTCACACGCAGGATCTGCAGCGTCTCGGGCCGGATCTGCTGGTTCATGCGCTGCGGCTCAGCCTGTTCCTCGGGGGCAAAGCCCCAGTCCTTGAGCAGCCCTTGCGACCACGCGTAGTAGCCCGCGTTGGCCAGCAGCAGTGCGATCACGGCAAGACGGAGCATGGAGCGCGGCCTTTCAGGAACATCGAGATCAACAAAGGGAGCTTCTTCACACCGGAGGCACCGCAGTGGGCCGCACGCTGATTTCGGAACTCGTGATGGCTTGCATGCCGCCCGCAGTGTGCACCAGCAGCGCACCATCGTCCCCCACGCCGTGCGCCGTGCCGGTGTGGCCGTCGCTCAGCGTCACGGCCCGGCCCTGCAGCACATCGCGGGCTGCAAAGCGGGGCTGCATGGGGCCAAACCCGTAGCCTTCAAACGAGCGCAGCATGGCCACCAGTGGCGGCACGATGCGCAGCAGCGCGGTGGGGGCGTCCAAGCCGGGCTCTACGTCCTGCAAGCTGCCGGGCGGCATGCTCATGCCCTCGGCGCTGCGCGGCAGCACGTTGATGCCGATGCCCACCACCACATACCGTGCGGTGCTGGCACTGGCCGTTGCAGCAGAAGCCGCCTGGGGCGCCACAAAACTAGCAGTCTCCACCAGGATGCCGCCCAGCTTGCGGTCACCCGCCGCGCCGCCCAGCCAGAGGTCGTTGGGCCACTTGAGCCCCACACGCGCGGGCTGGTCGGCGCCCAGAGCGGGCAGCACGGGCTGCAGGCTTTCAGCCACGCTCACCCCCACAGCGAGCGAGAGACCCGACCAATCCTGCGGCGCCAGCGGCAGCCCCAGCGACATCATGAGGGAAGCCCCCACATCGCTTTGCCACACCCGCCCCAGCCGCCCGCGCCCGGCGGTCTGCTGCTCGGCCACCAGCAGCGTGGGCTCGCACTGGCCGTTGCGCGCGCGGCGCATCAGCTCGGTGTTGGTGGAGTCGATGGTGGGCAGCACCTCGACGGTAAAGCCCGGTAACAGCGGTGACACCGCTTCCCAGATGGCCTCGGCGGGCCAGCGGATGGGGGAGGCGGCGCTCACTGGCTTCGGCCCCGTGGCTTGGTGGTTGAAGGCGCGTTGGGGGCTTTGGCTTTTTTGGCGGAAGACTTGGTTGGAGAGGGTTTGGATGGTGGCAACGGCACCGGTGGTGCCCAGCCGCGCTTGGGCGCCAGCAGCGTGCCCCGGCAGTTCTTGCTGCCGCACCAGCAGGGGTATTCGGCCTTGAGCTTCTTGGTGTAGCGCTCTTCGATGATCAGGCCGTAGTCGTAGTTCAGCTCTTCACCCGCCTTGATATTGCGCAGCGCGGTGATGAAAATGCGGCCGTCCCGCTCATCGGCGTAGCAGTTGGGGTTGCAGCTGTGGTTGATCCAGCGCGACGAATTGCCGCCGAACTTTGCGTCGATCACGTGGTCTTCATCCACATGAAAGTAGAACGTGTGGTTGGGTTGCAGGGGGTCGTGTGGGTGCCGGTCCTGCGCTTCCTGCCAGCCAATCACTTCGCCCGTGTACTCCACAAGGACTTCGCCTTCCGCAATATCCTGCACGGCAAACACGCCCTTGCCATGGACGCCAGAGCGCCGGGTCTGGATGCGGCGGCCCGGTGCAAGGGTGGGGGCGGCAGGCGATGCGGAGCGGGGCATGGCAAAAACTCTGTTAACTTGATAGTGCACACATGTGTGCGTGCGCGTGTATGCGTGTGCATGCGCGTGAGACCCGAATTGTAGAAGCGCCCGGAACCCGGGCAACCAGAATGACTGGCGAGAGCCCCAAAATGACCAAGACCCTGGTAATTGCAGAAAAACCCTCTGTCGCGCAAGACATCGTGCGCGCATTGACCCCCGTGGCCGGCAAGTTCGACAAACACGAAGACCACTTCGAGAACGACCGCTATGTAGTCACCAGCGCCGTGGGCCACCTGGTAGAGATCCAGGCGCCCGAAGAGTTTGACGTGAAGCGTGGCAAGTGGAGCTTTGCGCACCTGCCCGTGATCCCACCGTACTTCGACCTGAAGCCCGTGGACAAGACCAAGACGCGCCTGAACGCCGTGGTCAAGCAAGCCAAGCGCAAGGACGTGACGCAACTCATCAACGCCTGTGACGCGGGCCGCGAGGGTGAGCTGATCTTCCGCCTGATCGAGCAATACGCCGGGGGCGCCAAGCCCCTGGGCAAGCCGGTCAAGCGCCTGTGGCTGCAATCCATGACGCCCCAGGCCATCCGGGACGGCTTTGACGCCCTGCGCACCGAGCAGCAGATGGCGGGCTTGGCCAGTGCAGCCCGCAGCCGGTCTGAGGCCGACTGGCTGGTGGGCATCAACGGCACGCGCGCCATGACGGCGTTCAACTCGCGCGACGGCGGGTTCTTCCTGACCACGGTGGGCCGGGTGCAGACGCCCACCCTGTCGCTGGTGGTGGAGCGCGAAGAAAAGATCCGCAAGTTCATCAGCCGCGACTACTGGGAAATCCACGCCACCTTTGGCGCCCAGGCCGGTGAATACCCCGCCAAATGGTTTGATCCCAAGTGGAAGAAGGGCGAGGATGTGGAAGCCCGCGCCGACCGCGTGTGGTCTGCCGCAGAAGCCCAGGCGATTGCCAACGCCGTGCGCGGCAAGCAGGCCACCGTCACCGAAGAGAGCAAGCCCACCACGCAAGCCTCGCCCCTGCTGTTCGACCTGACCAGCCTGCAGCGCGAGGCCAACGGCAAGTTCGGCTTCTCGGCCAAGACCACGCTGGCGCTGGCGCAGAGCCTGTACGAGCGCCACAAGGCCCTGACCTACCCACGTACCGACTCGCGCGCGCTGCCCGAAGACTATCTGCCCGTGGCCAAGCAGACCTTCGAGATGCTGGCCGACAGCGGCATGCGCCACCTGGCGCCGCACGCGCTCACCGCGCTGAACAACAACTACGTGCGCCCGTCCAAGCGCATCTTCGACAACAGCAAGGTGAGCGATCACTTTGCCATCATCCCCACGCTGCAGGCGCCCAGCGGGCTGAGCGAGGCCGAACAAAAGCTGTACGACCTGGTCGTGCGCCGCTTCATGGCGGTGTTCTTCCCCAGCGCTGAATACACGGTGACCACGCGCATCAGCACCGTGGCGCCCCACAGCTTCAAGACCGAAGGCAAGGTGCTGGTCAAGCCGGGCTGGCTGGCCATCTACGGCAAGGAAGCGGCCGACGAGGTCGAAGGCGGCAGGGACGGCGACAAGGGCCAGAACCTGGTGCCCGTGAAGCCCGGTGAAATGGTCAACACCCTGCAGGTGGACCCCAAGGGCCTCAAGACCAAACCGCCCGCACGTTATTCCGAAGCCACGCTGCTGGGCGCCATGGAAAGCGCGGGCAAGCAGATCGACGACGACGAACTGCGCGAAGCCATGCAGGAAAAAGGCCTGGGCACGCCAGCCACGCGCGCGGCCATCATTGAAGGCCTGCTGACTGAAAAGTACATGCTGCGCGAAGGCCGCGAGATCATCCCCACGGCCAAGGCGTTTCAACTGATGACGCTGCTGCGCGGGCTGGAGGTCGAAGAACTCTGCCGCGCCGACCTGACCGGCGAGTGGGAGTTCAAGCTCTCGCAAATGGAAAAGGGCCTGCTCAGCCGCGAATCCTTCATGGCCGAGATCGCCGCCATGACCGAGCGCATGGTCAAGAAGGCCAAGGAATACGACCGCGACACCATCCCCGGCGACTACGCCACGCTCGAATCGCCGTGCCCCAACTGCGGCGGCGTGGTCAAAGAGAACTACCGCCGCTTTGCCTGCGTGGGCAAACCCGGCTCGGAAGGCTGCGGCTTCAGCTTTGGCAAGTCGCCCGCAGGCCGCACGTTTGAAACCGCAGAGGCCAACGCCCTGCTGCGCGACAAGAAGATCGGCCCGCTGGAAGGCTTCCGCTCCAAGGCGGGCTGGCCCTTCACGTCCGAGATCGTCATCAAGTACGACGACGAGGCGCACAACTACAAGCTCGAATTCGACTTTGGCGATGACAAGAAAGGCGAAGAGTCCGGCGAGATCGTCGAGTTTGAAGACGCGTCGCTGGGTGCCTGCCCCATTTGCGGATCGGAAGTGCATGAGCACGGCAGCAACTACGTGTGCAGCAAGGCCGTGCCCACCGCTGCGCAGCCCACACCGAGTTGCACCTTCAAAAGCGGCAAGATCATCCTGCAACAGCCTGTGGAGCGCGAGCAGATGACCAAGCTGCTGGACACCGGCAAGACCGACCTGCTCGACAAGTTCGTGAGCATGCGCACGCGCCGCGCCTTCAAGGCCCACCTGGCGTGGGACAAGGAGGCGGGCAAAGTCAACTTTGAGTTTGCGCCCAGCAAGTTCCCGCCGCGCCCAGGCGCTGCTGCTAAAACGATAGCTGCCAAGGCAGGAAAGACAAGCGCTGCAGCCAAAAAATCCGCCAAACCTGCCGCTGCCAAAAAGGCCCCGGCCACCAAGACCGCTGCCACCAAGGCACCGCGCAAGGCCGCCGCTGGCAAGGCCCCCAGTGCCGCGCTGGCTGCCGTGATCGGCAACGAACCCGTGGCGCGCCCCGAGGCCGTGAAGAAGATGTGGGAATACATCAAGGCCCACAACCTGCAAGACCCCAAGGACAAGCGCACCATCGTCGCCGACGACAAGCTGCGCGCCGTGTTTGGCAAGGACAGCGCGGGCATGTTCGAGCTTGCGGGCATCCTGGGCAACCACCTGGGCGGCGAATGATGCAGCCGCTCCACACGGAACACGCCGCATCTCCCGCACGGTTCGCACAAGGCTTCTGGCGCACCACGCTGGCGGCTTTGGCGGTTGCCGGGGCGCTGGGTGGTTGCAGCAGTACCGCAGGCTCCGCGCGCTCCGGCGACCCTGCCAGCCAGCAGCAGCCTCAGGGTGCCAGCGGCGTGACCGTGTTTGGCGACATCGATGTCGGCGTGACGAAAGAGCGCACACGCTGACGGTGCTTGTGCTGCTGTCGGGTGAAGCCTGCCATCATCCGGCACAGCGCTGCGCAGATGATGGCGCTTGAGCCCCAGGGGAAAGAACGATGGGCGAACCCGCACTGTCCTTGCAGATTGCCACCACGGTCCACCACCGCATCCACACCGTCACCGTGCGCATGGATTCGGTGGGCTGGGTGGTCTCGGGCACCAAGCACCTGGTCACGCCCGGCGGCGGCCACCGCTACCCCCGCGGGCGGGTGTTTGTGCTGCCGCGTGGCGCGCAGTGGGAGGTGGTGAACGACCCGGCGCCCCAAGGCCGCTATGTGGCGCGACTGCTGTGTTTTGCGCCCGAGCTGGTGGAGCAGTTCCACCGCCTGTTTGGCCAGTTTGCAGCCGTCCCGCCGGTGCAGGGCTGCGCAGGCCTGGCGGCCGACGCCACCTTTGAAGACAGTTTCACGCGCGCCGTGGCCGCGCTGGAGAGCGATGCCAGTTCGCAGGCACTGCGCGAACACCGCGCGCTCGAAGTGCTGCTGATGCTGGCCGAGGCGGGCATCGTCTTCGCCCCGCCGGGCGAGCTGGGCTGGGCTGAACGCGTGCGCCGCCTGGCGCAAGAGGGCGAGACCGTGAGCCAGTGCCTGCGTGATGTGCGGCTGGAGACGGCGCTGGTGCTGCTGCAAAGCTCCACGCTGCAGGTGTCCGAGATTGCGGCCCGCTGCGGCTATGAATCGCACAGCCGCTTCAGCGCGGCCTTTCGCGAACGTTTCGGCTTTCCGCCTTCGCAGCTGCGGCCCTGATGGCTGCGGCTGACGCGCAGCGCACAGCCATTGACGCCGCCGGGCCAATGCGAAGGCGCGGCGCGCAGCACCATCAAGCCCTTGTCTCACACCGCTACTGCAAGGAGCTTTTCAGATGACCCACCCACTTTCACGCCCTCTTCGCGTTGGCGCCGCCATCGCGGCACTCGCCACCATCGGCTTGGCCCCTGCCGCCCACGCCCAGGCCTTCGCGCTCACCAGCCCCGACTTTGCCGAAGGCAGCACACTGCCCCCGCGCTTCGAGTTCAAGGGCTTTGGCTGTGCGGGCGACAACCAATCACCCGCCCTGCGCTGGAGCGGTGCACCCGCAGGCACCCAAAGCTTCGCCGTCACCGCCTACGACCCCGATGCCCCCACCGGCTCGGGCTGTGGCACTGGTCGGTGGTCAACATCCCCGCCAGCACCACCGAGCTTCGGCCCGACGCGGGTGCTGCCGGCGGCGCCAAGCTGCCCGCAGGCGCCAGCCATGTGCGCATTGACTACGGCGTGGCCGCCTGGGGTGGGGCCTGCCCGCCCGAAGGCGATGCGCCGCACCGCTACATCTTCACCGTGCACGCGCTCAAGGTGCCGCGCCTGGACCTGCCTGCCGACGCCACCGCCGCGCTGGCCGGCTACATGATCAACGCCAACAGCCTGGGCAAGGCCACGCTCACGGCGCGCTACGGGCGCCCTGCGGCCAAAGGCAAGCAGCCGTGATACCGCGTGGTCGGGTGGGCGTCGTGATGTTTTAAGCTTGGTGGTCACCCACCACACCACAGACCCACCCCATGCGCAGCACCCGCGAACGCACTCTCTGGTCCATCCTGGCCGCACTGCTGCTGGCTGCCGCAGCCGCCGCATGGTGGACGGCCGACCAGTGGCTGCCCCACGCCGGGCCATGGACCGAGCAGGCCTGGAAGAAGATCACCCGCCCCGGCCCCGACACCTTGCCGCCCGGCAAGCAGCAGCCTGCCGCACAGGCCCGCTCTGCGAACAGTGGAGCGTCTGAGCCCGTGGCCCCGCAGCCGCGCAAGTGCGTGAAGGACGGCCGCACGACCTACACCGACCAGCCCTGCCCCAAGGGCACGCAGGAGCTGCCGGTGGATGGCGCTGTGACATCGCTGCCGCGCGCGCAGTAAGTTCATGAAGATGGCGTGCAGCGGCTCGTCCGCCGGTGCGAGGCATGTCGTTTTTTTCCTAGCCCGCCAGGGGGCTGCGCGGATTCAATCGGTGCATTGATTCACTACCCAAGGCCTCTCTCTTTCTCTTTCGAGGGCCGCATGCACCGTTGCAAAACCACACCCGCCTGCGCGCATTTTTTCTTCTGCTGGCCCTTCTGGGTCTGGCCGTCCCTTGGTACTTCAACACCGTGTATTTTTTGGCGGGTGGCAGCGTGATGCCCGACGTTTTCTGGCGCGATGCCTTTGCCAATGCATTGACCACCGGCATCACCTGCGACGTGTACCTGGCCGCCGTGGCGTTCTCCGCGTGGGTGGCGGCAGACCGCAGCCTGGGCGCGTGGCGCTGGGCTTACATCGCCGCCTGCTTTGGCATTGGCCTCGCGTTTGTGATGCCGCTGTACCTGGCTCAGCGCTTGCGCGTGGGCTGCAAGGGTGGGGCAGGTTGATTCGGTAGGGTCTGTGCCCCAATCTGCAAGGGCCAGTGTGCGGTCAGCGGGCTGCGCGTGCCCTGCACCAGGGCCTGCAGTGGGTGGCCCGCCAGCCTGCGCACATCGCGCGCCATGTGCGACTGGTCGTAGTAGCCCTGGTCGGCCGCCAGGTCCACCACCGGGCTGCCGGGCGCGGCCAGGGCGGTGCCCAGCGTGCTGTTCAGCCGGGCAATCACCTGAAACTGCTTGGGCGCCATGCCCCAGTGCGCCACAAAGCGCCGTTCAAACTGCCGCTGGCTCAGGCCCATGTGCTGATTCGCGCCTGGGGCATCGTCGTGGGCCGCCTGCAAGAGGGCCAGGGCTTGCAGCCGCCGTGCTTCACACGGTGACGGCGGCGCGACCAGCTGCCGGACGAACTGGCACAGCACCGCGATCCGCGCGCCATCATCCTGCGCAGCATGCACGCCGTGCTCCACCTCGGTCCACCCAGGGCCCACCAGTTCTACCAGCGGCCGCAGCGTGTTCACCAAACCGCGTGCGCTGGCAAACAGTGCAGCCGCGGCTTCAGGCTGCAGCACCAGCCCCACGGCCCGCACCGGCCCGCCGTGTTCGTACACCGTGGCCGTGGTGCTGGCGCTGATCCAGGCCGCTGGCGGCACCAGTGCGCCCCGGCAATGCACCTGCCCGGCCAGCCGCACCACCAGCATGCTCGACACCATCGCCGGAAAATGCGACTGCGCCAGCTCCGCCGGGGCGTCGACCACCACCCCCGCCATCAGCCAGGGCTGCAAATCAGAGGGCACGGGCACAAAACGCTGCATGCCCGGATTCTGCACACGGTCGCGCCCCGCGCATTGCACCAGCCACCCGTGCGACACGCGCCTCCCGCACTGCCCGACTATCCTTGTTGCTTCAGCATTCCTATCCACCGCACACCTGTGCCACGCACCATGCAGCAAGAGCAAGCCCCCACCCGATCCCTCCCCCTAGCAGGCGCCACCAACTTTCGGGACCTGGGCGGCTACACCGGCCACGGCGGGCGGCCCGTGAAGTGGCGGCGCATCTTTCGCTCGGACCACCTCGCCGCCCTGACCCCCGAGGACCAGGCCCTGCTGGCCCAGCTGGGCGTGGCCCGCGCGGTGGATTTTCGCGGCAAGGCCGAAAGCGCTGCCTATGCCTACGCGCTGCCCGGCATCGCCTACCACCCGCTCGCCATCGAGCCCACCGTGGTGCAGCGCGCGCTCGACCTGCAGCGCACCGGCCGCCAGCTCACCGCGCAAGACGCCGTGGGGCTCATGCAAGACACCTACCGCGGCTTTGTGCACGACAACGCCCCGCGCTTTGCCGAACTGTTCAAGCTGCTGCTGGCCAGCGACACCCCCACCGTCTTCCACTGCACCGCTGGCAAAGACCGCACCGGCTTCGCCGCCGCCCTCATCCTGCTCACCCTGGGCGTGCCGCGCGACGTGGTCATGCACGACTACCTGCTCACCAACGCCCTCTACCGCCGCCCCGAAGGCATGGGCAGCCACGCGCCCGAGGAAGTGCTGGCCGTGCTGTGGCGCGTGCAAGAGGAGTTTCTGGACGCCGCCCTGCACAAGGTAGACACCGAGTTCGGCGGCCTGCAGCCGTATCTGGTGGACGTGCTGGGCGTGGACGCCGCCGCGCAGACAGAGCTGGCGGGCCGCTATCTGCAGGCGGCGGTGTAGCCAATTCGCACCAAGACCCCGAAGAATCGCGCGGCGCCCTGTACGTGGGTTTGTGCCGTGCAAATTCCGTTTGCTATCAAAGCAGAAGCTGCCAATGCAATACAGCAAGGCGATAGAGCCATGTTGGCTGATTCTTTTTGCCGTACTCTCGCCCCGCACAACCCGCCGTACCTACCAACTTTCGCAGGTTGTGCCGCGCTCCCTCACCCCCTACAGTCAAGTAACAAATGCACACAAGGGCGGGAACAGGGAGGAGAGGCTGACAGCAAAGGCGACAGACAGGGTTGCTACTAGCACCGGGCGCATACCTTCGGGATGAAGGCATGCAGCCTGGTGAGAAGCGCCTTGCTGAGCAGCCCGAACACAGGGTCGAAGGCAACGACGACCTGCTCAGGGACCGCAGCTGCTACTGCGGTCCCGTGGGGCCCCGGCAGGTGCAGGCCGATAAAAAATCGGGTTGCACCTGCCGGGGCCTGTTGAGCGAATGCTGCAGCGCTCAATCGCTCATAAATCAATAGCTGCTGGCGCTTGACTACCAAGCGCTAGAGGCCTATTTGATCAAAATTCTCAACGAAATGAAGGCGGAGCAGGGCCAGCGAGCCCCTAGTGCGGTGTTGCACGCTATCCGGCACTTAAAACCGCGTCTTTTCGGCCAGGGTTGCGTTGCAAATCCGCGCGATACCTACGGGTATCGCTGTGGTTTGCGCCTTGCCCTGACCAAAAATCCATCGGTTTTCAATGTGCCGTCAAGCGTGCAACACCACACTATCGCCCGCCACACTCACCCCGCACTGGGCTGCATCCGTCCCCCAGTCGCACCCTGGCGCCGCACCCGCCAGTACAGCCAGCCCACGATCGACAGGTTCAGCAGGTTCCACGCCAGCCCATTGAGAAACGCCGCGTGGTAGCTGCCCGTGATGTCGAAGATCCACCCCGACATCCAGCCCCCCAGCGCCATGCCGATCAGCGTGGCCATGATGACCGCGCCCACCCGCGCGCCTGCCTCCTGCGGGGCAAAGTATTCGCGGATGATGATCGCGTACGAGGGCACCAGCCCACCCTGGAACAGCCCGAACATCGCCGAGATCACATACAGCGGCACCAGCCCGTCAAACGGCAGAAACAGCATCAGCCCCACGCCCTGCAAGGCCGAGCCCAGCAGCAGCGTGCGCACCCCGCCAATGCGGTCGCAGATCACGCCCGACACCAGGCGGCTGACGATGCCGCACGCCAGCATCAGCGACAGCATCTCGGCCCCGCGCGCCGCGCCAAAACCCAGGTCGGTGCAGTACGCCACGATGTGCACCTTTATAGTAGTACTCAATTTTTAGTACTTCTATCTAAACCAAATCAGAAATAGCCATGGGGAAATACAACTTCAAAGTGGTCGAACCGAGATCCGCTGAACTGGAGAAAGCGGGGTTTGGTCGAGTCGCACGTCTCCCCTTCATCCTTGACTCTCGCCCTGGAATCCACAGGGATGGCTCTGAGTACCTTGTTGAACGGGGTCTGGGAACGTGGAACCCGTCGCGCCCAGGAGAAGTGGGAAATCGCCCATCTGAAAAAAGCATTCGGAACTACGCCAGTTGGCTTTGCAACTTCCTTGAGTGGTGCGAAACGCGGGGCGTTAACCTGTTGGTGCCGATGCAATCTTGACCAGCTAAACCGCAAAGTACCAATCCAATATTGACCAGGGTGTTCCACTGACCTGCTGAGAATTTCAGCAGGGATTCAAGGTGATCACCATGGACATGATTGG